>Ga0126383_10000145_pt1 | contig 34878 bp, 37 predicted proteins | sample PanSoiMetPlot_35_FD_96882 | JGI IMG/M metagenome (GOLD analysis project Ga0126383, IMG submission 96882) | Tropical forest soil microbial communities from Panama - MetaG Plot_35 | ecosystem: Environmental > Terrestrial > Soil > Tropical forest > Bulk soil | place: Panama | collected 2016-02-17 | reverse complement strand
GGCGTCGTCGAGGCCGATCGGCGCGCCGTAGGGCAGAGGCGGCGGAGCCGGGGTTGCGGGCGGAGCTTGGGCTTCGGCCCGGCCGGCGCACGACAGCGCCGCGAGCAGGAGCAGCAGTCGCAACGTTTTCGACACGAAATCCTCCGGTGTCACAACGGGTCCCAAGAGAAAAGGTCACCTGAGCGGTCGAGCGGCATGAACGAGGATTGCAATGCCGGCAAGGCGTGCTCGGCAATTGCCTCCGGGGTCCAGCCGTCGGCCCGATGGAGACTGCGGACCGGTCGCGGCGAGCTGAAGAGATAGATCTCGTTCATTCTCGTGCCGAAGACCTGGCCGGTCACGTCTCGCGCCGCGTCCGAAGCGAGAAAGACCGCCATCGGCGCATTCTTGTCGGGTGTCATTTGCTGAATTTTGGCGACGCGAGCCCGCTCTTCTTCGGTGCGGGCCGGGATCGACTGGGTCATGCGGCTCCATGCCCAGGGCGACAGGCAGTTCGAGCGCACATTGAACCGCTTCATGTCGATCGCGATCGCCTTCGACAAGGCGGTGATCCCGAGCTTGGCCGAGGCATAGTTGGCTTGGCCCATATTGCCGATCAGCCCCGAGGTGCTGGTTATGTGCACATAGCCCCCGCTCTCTTGCTTGCGGTACTGGTCGGCCGCCGCACGGCTGACAAAGAAGCTGCCGTTGAGGTGGACCGAGATGACCGCCAGCCAGTCCTCGGCAGTCATCCGGTGAAAGATTTGGTCGCGCAGCACCCCGGCGTTGTTGACGACAATGTCCAGCCCGCCGAAATGATCGAGCGCCGCCTGCACAATCTTTTGCGCGGAGCCCCATTCGGCCACGGAATCGGTGCTGATCGCCGCGCTGCCGCCGCTTCGCTCGATCAGCCGCTTTGTTTCCTCGGCTGGCGTCGCCGAGTGGCCCTCGCCGGACAGCGACGCACCCACATCATTGATGATCACCTTGGCGCCGGCACGCGCCATCGCGATCGCGATCTCACGCCCGATGCCGCCGCCGGCACCGGTGACGACGGCTGTTTTGCCTTCCAACATGCCGGCCATCGGCCCTTCCTCCTTCCCATGATCCCTCGCGACCCGCGCGCGATGAAACGACTAACATCGAGGCCGGTCAACTTGGACTTGATGCTCACTTGACGTGGCCGTGACGCGGCATGCGATTGACTGAAGGATCGAGGAGGGGAAGCCATGATCGCCATTCACGCGCTCGACGGGACCGAGGTTGTCGTCGACCCAAATGCAGTCACCCTTGTTGCCGGCCCCTATCCACACGACCTCGGCCCCCATACATATGTACATGGCGTCGAGCGCGGAGTGCTGGTGACGACCGAGGATGCGGCGGCGCTGGTGGCCCGGCTGGGCGTCGAGCCGCCCTTGGCGAAGCTCACACGCCCCGATCGGTCGCCGGTTTGGGTCAGGAAATCCGCCGTCACTGCGATCCGGCCGCCGATGCCGACCGAACAGCAGCGTGGGGTAGCGGTGAAGGCGGTAATTCTCGTCGGCGAGCTTCACCAGGCCGTGAGCGAGAATGTGCAGACCGCCACGAGGATTCTCACTCTTTCGGTCACCAATGTCTGAATACTCGACGAGCGCCCAACCCTGTTGAACGATCCGACCGCCGAGACGATTTTTGCGCCGGCGACGGCAGCCGGACGGGCTGCGCTCGCTGTGCTGCGCATATCGGGGCCGGATGCCGAGAGAGCGCTGACGCAGCTTGCGGGCGCCCTGCCACCGCCACGAGTCGCGCAGCGGCGGCGGCTGGTCGACCCTCAGGGCGAGGAGCAGCTTGACGACGGGATAATCCTGTGGTTCCCGGCGCCGCGCAGCGCGACCGGCGAGGACGTCGCCGAACTCCATCTGCACGGCAGCCGCGCCGTGCTCGCGGCCGTCATGCAGGTGCTCGCCCGGTTGGGTTTGCGACTCGCCGAGCCTGGTGAATTCACCCGGCGCGCCTTTCTCAACGGCAAGATCGATCTTTTGCAGGCCGAGGCTATCGCGGATCTCGCCGCAGCCGAGACCGACGCGCAGCGCCGCCAGGCATTGCGCCAGCTCCGCGGCGGTTTGGGCGACATTTATCGTGGCTGGCGCGATCGCCTGGTTCGGCTCCTCGCCCATCTCGAAGCGGCAATCGATTTTCCGGACGAGGATCTGCCGCCCGAAATCGAGGATCGCATTCTGGGCGAGACCGAGGGGCTCGTCGCCGAAATCGAGCGGCACCTCGCCGACGGGCGTCGCGGCGAAAGATTGCGCGACGGCATCGATGTCGCGATCGTCGGCCCGCCAAACGCCGGGAAGTCGAGCCTTCTGAACCGGATTGCGCGCCGCGACGCGGGCATCACCTCGCCGGTCGCCGGAACGACGCGCGATGTCATCGAGGTCGCGATCGATCTCGGGGGCTACCCCGTGGTGCTCGCCGATACCGCCGGGCTGCGCGACGGCGGGGATGCGATCGAGCAGGAGGGAAGGCGGCGCGCGGTCCAGCGAGCCGAGCAGGCCGAAATCCGGCTCTTCGTCTTCGATGCGGCAAATCCCGCCGATGCCGCCGGTGCCTCCATTTGGCCTGGAGCCGACACGATCCTCGTCGCCAATAAAATCGACCTGGCACCGTGGGCCGGCCCGGACTTGGCCTCGGTGGTGGTGCCGATCTCCGCATTGACCGGAGAAGGCATCGACAGATTGCTGACGGTGCTGGGCGAACGGGTCGCGGAGACCTATCGCATCGAAGCCCCGGTTCTGACCCGGGCGCGTCACCGCCAGGCGCTGGAGGAAGCCGCGGCGTCGCTGCGGCGATCGTTCTGCGCCGCATTGCCTGAATTACGCGCGGAGGACTTCCGTCTTGCACTGCGCAGCCTCGGCCGCATAACCGGCGCCGTCGACGTCGAAGACCTGCTCGACGTGATTTTCCGAGATTTTTGCATCGGTAAGTAAGTTAACCGACTTCGGGGAGGCCGCGCAGCATGTGTCGGATCTAAGAAAAAACTAAGGCAACAAAATTATTCCGCACGAAGCAAAAAATATTTTTCCGGACCAGGTTTCGTGATCACGGAAGAATTGATCTAACGCACCGTTCTTGGCGCGACGGCGCATTTGCCGCCTATATTAGGAGACAACAAATGTTGAAGTTTGCACGACTGCCCTTGGGGCTGTTGGCCTTGACCATTGCTGCGCCGGTAATGGCTCAGCCGGCAACGTCGACCACGACTCCCGGCGCCACCTCTCCGTCCTCGACAATGGCGCCGGCCGTACCGTCAACACCAAAGGACTCCAGCTCGGATGCGCGGACCACCACGGCTGCGCCGAAAGCGGATATGGTCGACATCAACAGCGCGACCGCGGCAGAGCTGAAGATGCTCCCCGGCGTCAGCGAAAACGACGCCATCAAGATCATTCACGGCCGCCCCTACGCCGACAAGAGCCAGCTGGTCTCGAAGAAGGTGGTCTCCGAACCGACTTACGAGAAAATCAAAGACCACGTAGTCGCCCGACAATCGAAATCGTAGAAAGCGAGTATCCGCAGGGATTTGGCAGGGTCACCGCATTGGCCGTGGCCCTGCTGTTTGCTTGTTAAGCATAGAAACCCGGCGCAAGGACTCATTCCTTCGAGACAGATAGTATAAGCTGCGCGCCCGGAGCAGGAGCGCGATATGCTGCAAGCCCTGGAGAGCCGAGCCGGTGCCGAGCAGGAAATAGTAACGCAGGAAAGGATCGCCTGCCTCAACGCGCTCGAACGCAAGGTGCTGTGGCTGTCTACGTGGATGATCCACAACGCCAACCACGTGCGTCCGAACCGCGACGGGTTGAAGGTCGGCGGGCACCAGGCGTCGAGCGCGTCGGTGGCGACATTGATGACGGCGCTCTATTTCGACGTGCTGCGCCCGCAGGATCGCGTCGCGGTCAAGCCGCACGCCTCACCGGTGTTCCACGCGATCCAATATCTGCTCGGGCATCAGAGCCGCGAAAAGCTGGAACAGTTTCGCGCGTTCGGCGGTGCGCAATCCTACCCGTCGCGCACCAAGGACGGCGAGACCGTCGATTTCTCGACCGGCTCGGTCGGCCTCGGAGTCGGCATGACCTTGTTCGCGTCGATGGCGCAGGATTACTTGCGCTTAAAGCAGCTGGTGCCGACCGATGACCCGCCCGGGCACATGATTGCCCTTGCCGGCGACGCCGAGCTCGACGAAGGCAACATCTTCGAGGCCCTGCTCGAGGGCTGGAAGCACGATGTCCGCAATCTCTGGTGGATCATCGACTACAACCGCCAGAGCCTCGACGCCGTCGTCTCGGATCGGCTTTTCGGCCGCATCGACGCGATGTTCGAGATGATGGGCTGGCGCGTCGTCACGTTGAAATACGGCCGGCTACTCGAAGCCGCTTTCGCCCGCCCCGATGGCCATCATTTGCGCGAGTGGATCGACGCCTGCCCCAATTCGCTCTATTCGGCGCTCGTCTACAAGGGTGGCGAGGGCTGGCGCGAGCACCTGCACCGCGACCTCAACCGCTATCCCGGCATCCGGGCAATCCTCGACGACCACGATGACGCGGCGTTGCAGCGTCTGATGACGAACCTCGCCGGCCACGACATGGAATCGGTCCTCGACGCCTTCCATGCCGTCGCCGACGACCGCCCGACCTGCTTTATCGCCTATACGATCAAGGGCTACGGGCTGCCCTTTGCCGGACACAAGGACAATCACGCCGGGCTGATGAACCTCGACCAGATGGCCTCCTTCCGGAGCAATATGGGGGTAGCGGAAGGGGTCGAGTGGGACCGGTTCGCCGGGCTCGACCTGCCGGCGGAGCGGCTTTCGGATTTCCTCGCATCGGCGCCGCTCGCCCGCACCGACCGGCGGTGGCACGGTGCGGAGCCGGTTCCTGTGCCGCCACGCCTGTCGACTCCGCGCGGTGCGAGGCTGTCGACGCAGGAAGCTTTCGGCCGGATCCTCGGCGACATCGCCGCGCGCGACAGCGCGCTGGCCGATCGGATCGTAACGACCTCGCCCGACGTCACGGTCTCGACCAATCTCGGGCCGTGGGTCAACCGCCGCGGCATCTTCGACCGCGCCGAGCGGGCCGACATCTTCCGCGAGGAGAAGGTCGTTTCGGCGCAACGCTGGGCGATGTCGCCGCAAGGTCAGCACATCGAGCTCGGCATCGCAGAAAGCAATCTGTTTTTGCAGCTCGCCGCGCTGGGCCTCGCCGGGCCGCTCTTCGGCACGCGGCTCTTGCCGATCGGCACGCTCTACGACCCGTTCATCAAGCGCGGTCTCGATGTGCTGAACTACGCCTGTTATCAGGATGCCCGCTTTATCCTCGTGGCGACACCATCCGGGATCACCCTAGCACCCGAAGGCGGCGCCCACCAATCGATCGGCGAGCCGCTGATCGGGCTGGCCCAACCCGGCCTTGTCGGCTACGAGCCCGCCTATGCCGACGAGCTCGCGATCCTGTTGCGCTGGGCGTTCGAGGAGATCCAAAGAGAGGGCGGCCAATCGGTCTATTTCCGCTTGTCTACACGGCCGGTCGAGCAGCCGAGCCGGGAGATCCCGCCCGACCTCGAAGATGCGATAATCGGAGGAGCGTACTGGCTGCGCGAGCCCGATGAACAGGCAGAGCTCGCAATCGCCTATTGCGGCGCGGTCGCCCCCGAAGCGCTCGCCGCGCACCGCGAGCTGGCCGAGGACATTCCCGCGGCGGGGCTGCTCGCGATCACATCGCCCGATAGGCTCCACCGCGACTGGCAGGCCGCCCGCACGGCCGGCAAAGTCAGCGCGGTCGAGCGCCTGCTGGCGCGGTTGCGCCCGCATGCCCCGCTCGTCACGGTCGGCGACTTCCACCCGGGGACATTGTCGTGGCTCGGCGCTGTTGCCGGCAACCGCATCGTGCCGCTGGGTGTCGACCGCTTTGGCCAGTCCGGCGATATCCCCGACCTTTACGGAGCCTATCGCATCGACGCGAATGCGATCCTTGACGCCGCCGCCCGCGCCTGCCTCCTGACGTTGCGCTGATTCGGAACGTACGACAGTATAACTCAATCCAGCTCGCTGCGCCTGCGCGAAGCCGCGGCGAAATCTCCTCTAATAGCGATCGGTGGCAGGGAGCTCGACCGCCATTCCGACGCGAGTGTGACCGGGCTCACATCCGATAAGGTTAATGAGATGCGAATATCTCCCCTGCCGAGGCGATCCATTCGGATACGGCCTCGCGACACGACGGAGGTATCGTTATGAAAGCATCCATCACCGATCACAATGTCAACCTCGAAGGGTTCAAGTACTTCGTCGGTGCGGCGAGCGGGGTTAGTTTCGGCGGCTTTGGACAGAAAGAAACGCCCATAGGTTTTGGCAAGCTGAACTACCTGAACCAGTGGGACACCATTCCGGCGCCGAAGCTGGCCGAGGTGAAGTTGATCATCACCACCCTGGAAGTCGAGTTCGCCGATCACGACGGGATCAACCTATTCGCCGGGATCAAGGTCCCGGGCCTTGCCAACGGCAAAGTCAGTCTTACGATCGGCGACTTCAACAGCGGCAAGGTAAAGCTCATGAAGGTGTCGCCAGCGGGCGACAGCGAACTGGTCCGGCAGATCAACGATTCGCCGAAAGTGATCGACAAGCTGATCGAATTCGGCGGCAAAGCACGTATCGTCGAATCCGTGCTGATCGCAATCGAGGCCAAGCTCCACAGCGAGTTCACCGCGGGGTTGTCGAGCAAAGGAGCGGTTATCGTTGACGGCGGTATCATGGTGAAGGCGGAGAAGGCTGCAGACTGGAAAAATGAGGTGACAGTGGATGTCGGCATGGGCACCTGCATCGGCTACAGCCTCGACGAGCCGCAGTGGGATGCCACCAGGGATAAGAACAAGACCGCTGTGACGTCACTGCGCCCCGATGAACAAGGACTGTAGAGACGTCTGTCACGGCTCCTGAAATCTGACCACTTGGCACTCCTGCACCACCCGCGACACGCAGCGGGGCCGGGTTCTCCCGTACTGCATAAATTCAGCGAGAACGGGCATCTGCGGTCCAGCCGCGGGACCGTGCAGGAGTTGCGAGGCGATTTGTGAAGGCGCCAACTTAGAAGGGGGAACAAGGCGCCGCGAATTCTGTGGTCCGGCGGCTACACGTAAAGTTAATACATTACGCTTAAGACCGGGATCGCTTCGCATTGTAAAGAGGTAAAATCCATGGCGACATTGAAAAAAGTTGAAGGCAAGTCCAGTGCTGGTAAGGCCAAAAGCGCTCGTGCCGTAGCCTCGCCAGCAAAAAAGAAGCCCGCCAAGAAGGCATAGTGCGGGCAGTTGCTGCCACGGAGCGGGTAGGCGATCTAAGGAACAAGCTTTCGAAGCGTGCCTGCCGCCTCCCCTACAGGACGCGAGCGTCCCTGACATCAGGCGTGAGGATCGCGGCGAGACGGCGGGTCCGCATCACGTCGTCTCGCCCGCTGCTCGGCGCAGGCCGGGCAGGAAGAGCTTGCGGTGCTCCGGCTTTCGCCAAGGCAAATAGGTCGGCACCACAACATTGGTGATGGCGCGCAGCCGGGCGACAACCTCTTGTCCATCGTCGAGCCGGCCCATATGCGCATGGCAGGCGGCGAGATAGCGATCGACTGCGGGAAGCTCGGATCCTCCTGGGACAGGCTTCCCGACTAGCGACGGCGGGACGTGGCGAATTGGGGCCTGCTTGGTGCAGTTACCTCGCTACGCCGGGCGGCAGGATTTCTTTTTCGCCCAAGACCTCCGAGCGGTTGAGCTCGGAGATTGAAGCCCAGCGCAGTTCGCAGATTTCCTCGGCGACCCGCTCGGCACGCGCTTCGAGCTGCGGCGTGTCGAGATAGCGGCCGCACAGATCGATCTGGCGGCGGCTGTGTTCGACATCGGCGGCATCGTGCTCGGTGAAGAACTCGATCTCCGGCGAATTGCGGTTGAACCCGTAATGCTCCTCGAAAGCCGGCAGCAGCACCTCGCTGATCAGCCCCGGCATCTGGCCCTCCTGCGTCGTCTGCATCGCCAGGATGACGCCGACCGGCTCGTTGGCGGTCGTGTGATACATGTAGAGCGAGCGCGCCCACCAAGCCGGCGGCATCCTGGTGTTGCGCACCTCGTCGTCGGTCAGGCCGGCAGCCCGGCAAAAGCGCAGTATCAGTTCGTTGTGGTCGTGCGGCTCGTGGCCCGGCTGCGGGATCGCCTTGAGGCCTTCCTCCTCGGCGATGTTCTCGGCGATCATCTTGCGCACGTCTTCGCAATGATAGCCGCGCGCATAGAGCATACCGAAGCTGGCCAAGGCCCGCGAGACGAAGTGGTAATGCAGCGCCTGATACCGGCCCAATGCCTTGAGCGGCAGCTTTCCTTCAGCAAAAGCGAGAAAAAACGGGTGCTGGTTGGTGTGCCAGCGCTCGCGAATTGCCAGGATGCGATCGGTGATCGGAAGATTTCCCTTGCTCGCCATTGCCGTTGCCTCCCGCGACGTGATCATCTCCCGCCAGCATAGCCGGTGGGCCCGCGCACCGAAAAGAGGCGCTTATCCTGGTAGGTTTCCGTAGTCGCGTACGATGACACCCGACCCCACCGAACTGCAACGCATCTCCGACCGCTACGCGACCTTTGCGGTCGACGAAGCGAAGGGCGCGTCGGAGATTTACGAGAGGTTGGCGCTGGCGATCGCCGCGTCGCCGGAGCTGCTGGCGTTCATTGCCGGGCTACCGGCGGATCGCCGCCAGCCCAATCTCTTTCTCGCGGCCGTCCGGCAGGTGAACGGCGTGCCGGAAGACCCGAAGCATCTCGTCGCGGCCGTGCGGAAATATCACAGTCGCATCCGCTCGGTGATGCTTTCACGAACGACGCAAACCAACGAGCCGGCGCGATGCAGTGTCCTTCTGCCGCTTCTCGCTCGACTGCCGCAACCGCTGGCGCTTCTCGAAATCGGCGCGTCGGCGGGTCTATGCCTGCTCCCCGATCGCTACGGCTACGATTACGGTACGCGACGGATCGAACCGGCTGCCGCAGGGGCGCCGGTGTTCCGTTGCAAGGTGACTGGTGCTGTCCCGCTTCCTGCAAGGGTCCCGCGGATCGTGTGGCGTTTGGGCCTCGATTTGAACCCCCTCGATCTGCGGTCCGAGAATGAGGTGAGGTGGTTGGAGACGCTCGTCTGGCCGGGCCAGGAAGCTCGCGCACACCGGCTGCGCGCCGCTATCGACGTAGCGCGCCGCGACCCGCCAACGATCATCAAAGGCGACTTGCTGACCGATCTCGAGCCGTTGATGGCGGCTGCTCCGAAGGACGCGACACTCGTGGTCTACCACACGGCTGTGCTCGCCTATGTCATCCCACGAGAACGCCGTGAACGGTTCGCGGAGACCATGCGGAGGTCTGACGCCGTTTGGATCAGCAACGAGGCGCCAGGCGTTTTTCCGTCCTACGCCAAGACAGCGCCCCGCGCGCCGTCGCGTGGACGGTTTCTGATGATGCTCGGCGGGACGCCGGTAGCCTGGACCGGCCCTCACGGGCAGTCGATCGACTGGTTCGCTGCGCCGTAAGCCGATTCTCCGCCCCCGACTTCCCGCAAATACGCTCCGTCAGCTCTTTCTTTGCTCCGGATCGGCAAGATTTCGCCATCGATTGGAGCGGGCGCTATGTCGGTGTAACAGTTCCCATCGCGCTCGACACGGCGGCGGATGCGGTGCAGCTCGTCTGTGTGACCTCGGGGGAACATCGCGACCTGTTCGCGGAAACGATGCGCAGGTCTGACGCCGTTTGGATCAGCAACGAGTCTCCGGGGCGTTTTTCCGCTCTGCGCGAAGACAGCGCCCCGCGCGCCATCGCCTGGACGGTTTCTCATGATGCTCGACGGGACGCCGGTGGCCTGGACCGGCCCTCACAGGCAGTCGATCGACTGGTTCGCTTCGGTACAACCATCGCTGAGGGAGCGATCGGCCGTTTGTTGGTGATGGGAAAATGACCCGCTGATGCGATCGCGAATCTAGAGATTGGATTTCACTTTGGCGCCAAGCGTGGCCGCGCCTGTACCGCGACGGCGACCGCGGGCCCGCCAAGATCGGAGATAAGTCCCCGGATCGTTTCGTTCTGCTGAACGAGGTGCTCCCCCGAGCTGACGAGCTGGTCGACATCCTCGTAGGGGATCGTCAGGCCAGTCGGGATCGCCTGCAGGCGCTGGCGCTCCTGCGGATCGAGAATGCTCGAAAGCGAGATATGGACGAGCGCCCCGCGCACATCGGCGCAATCGTGCCCTTCGATAACCCGCGCCTGCGAGCAACGCACCTTACGGAGGCTGTCGACCAGTTGGCGCAGCTCACTTGCGGTCAGGATCATGGTTTCGAAGCTGTAGGCGTCGATTTGGGTGCCGGAGACGGCGCCGAAGATCTGGCTGAGACCGGTCACGACCCGCTGCTTCGATATTGCGGGGTCGGCCGCCGATTGCCCGTCGACGCTGAGAACCAAAACCCGGCGCGTTTTCAGAGCGATCCGGCGAAAGGTATCGGTCGTGTCGTCGAGAGCGATGCCACCGTTGGCCACGCCGCGCAGAGCGAGATTGTCGGAAATTCCGCCGTCCAGCAGGTGAACGTATTGCGTGCGCTCGGGGTCGAGGTAGCGGTCGGCGGTCCTTGCCAGCAGCGCGCGGCGGGACAATTCGTCCGGCGTCTCGGCCCATTCCGCCGGCGCCGCGGTAGGCGGCCGCACGCCGCGGCAATCGGGCGTGTGGCTGATCAGGGTGATCGGCGAAAACAGCACCGGAAAGCCGTTGCTGGCCGCGACCGCACGCGCCACCGGGAAGCTTGAGAGATCGGAGCAGATCAGGTCGAAATAGGGCTGCGTGAACGAGAAGGGAATGCCGTTGGCGATGTCGGTGGCGTCGACCGAGACGACCGGCAAGCCCCGCCGCAGCAGGTCGGCATAAGTTGCACCATGAAACATCAGCCGGTCGTAAACTTCCGCCATTCGGTCGTTGGTACCGTAGAAGGGGTTGACCAGCCACTCCCAATTCCATGGCAGGAGGTACGTGCCAAAGATGTATGCGTTGATATCCACCTTCAGAAACTCGCTGGGAAAGGTCTCGAAGCTCTTGTCGCGGTAGAGCCCGTAATGCATCGCTGGAAAGCTGCCGCCCGACACGGCGGCCACGTAATCTAGCTCGTCCAGCAACGAGCGGGTTCGTCCGTCCTCGACGACCGGGATCTGCCGCAAACCGCGCAGCACGCCATGAGCGAAGGCGGCCGAACGCTTGCCGCCGCCGGAAAACGCCATGATGAACACGACCTCGCCTTGCGGGTGCTGCAGCATCGGCAATAGCGCATAACCGCCGCTGTAGACCGGCAGTCCCCGCGCATTCTGCGGCAGCGGCTGATTTGTCGGCACCATTGTGGTCTGACACCCCCAGAGGAGGAGAAGGGGGAGGAGGAGCGCTGCGACCGCCGAGAGAGCTCGTCGCAGCAACCGCCAATAGGCGTCGTTAGTCATGTCTCGATGTCGCCCCACAGGATTGCTTTACAGCAAACGCGAACAAACACCCGATCTGCCGGCCCGCGCCCGGCAACACGCGCCTCGAACCCTCCGCGCCGAGCGCCTGGTACGCGATGATTTCGCTAAACAAATAGCCGGAGCTGGTGTCACCGGCTCGCATCTGAGCACGCCGCACACCTCCGAAGAGCTCTTTGGGGTCGCGGGGGTAGTCGAAATCTTCCGGATTCTGCACTACGCCGACGGCCAGACCGGCGTGGCCAGGGCCAGGTTGGTCGGGAAGACGGTGATTGGCACGCCCTTCTGCCATTGCGCAAAAATCATAGGCACGTCGACGCGGCGGCCCTTTTCGTCGAACTTGATCGGCCCCGGGAAGCACTGCGCCGCCGGGCCGGTGGTCAGGTTCATCCCGCGGATCGCCTCGGCAACCTTGATCCGGTCGGCCACGCCGGCGATCTCGAGCGCTTCTTTCAGGATCGCCACGTCGCCGTAACCGCATAGCCCGTCTTGGGTCAGGAACGGCTCGCCGGTCCGTTTCTTGAAGCGCTCAATAAAGTCTTCCTCACCTTTCATCGGCCAGTTGGCGACGCTGAATAATAGCCCGTCGAGCAATTCCGGGCCGATCGTCTTCAGCAATTCCGGTGAGCCGAAGGGCGCGCCGTTGCCAACCAACGGGACCTTGCCGCGGGCGAGCTTGAACTCGTCCAGCTTTTCGAGCACGAGCTTGCAGTCGGGCATCGCCGAGGTCAGCAAAAGCAGAAAACCGGGCTTGGCCGAGCGCACCTTCTCGACCAGCGGCGTCGCGTCTGACAAAGGCGGTGTGAACACCTGGTCTACGGTCAGTTTGAGCCCCATCTTCTCGAGCCCGCCTTCCTTCGGCGGCTTGGCGAAGCTGACCGGCGCTGCAGTGTTGTCCATAATGATCCCGACCGTCTTCGGAGCCTTGCCCGTGGAGCTTTCCGCCAGTTTGAGCGCGGTCGGCACCGTCTCGGCCGCCTGGTGGTCGGCGGTCGGCGACGTCTGGAAGACGAATTTGAACCCGCGATTGGTGATCGCGTCGGAATAGCTGAGGGTCAGCCACGGCAATGACGCGCGCTCGGTCACCTCAGTGACCGCCAACGTGAAAGAGCTGAGCCAGGCGCCGGTCCCGCCGACCAGATCCGGCTGGTCCGCCAACAGGCGCTGCGCTGCGTTCTTGGCCTTTTCGGTGCTGTCGCCGGCATCGGCGTAGACGATTTCTATCTTGGCGCCTCCGAGGCTCTTGATGCCGCCGTTATTGTTGATGTCGTCGGTCGCCATGTCGGTGCCCATGCGCAAGAGTTGGCCTTGCCGCGCCCACGGACCCGACAGCGGCGCGATCGAGGCGATCTTGACCGCCTTGGCCTGCGCCGTCGCCGTGCGGACGGCGACGCGCGGCACCGCGAAAGCACCGATGGAGGTGACCAACCCGGCGGTCACGCTGCGCCGCGTGGGTGAGTATTTCGTCATGTTCCTGCCTCCTCTTAATTCGCGGTCGCGGCCACCCGCTCGACCCATTTCCGACCGAGATAAGCCTCGATCACACGCTGGTCGCGCACGACGTCGTCCGGTCTTCCCTCCGCGATCAGGCGGCCATGGTCGAGCACGGTGAAATGGTCGACCAGGTGCACCATCGCTTGCATCGTGTGCTCGATGATCAATACCGTCGTGCCGTCGGCGCGCAACTGGCGGATCACGGCGAGAATCTCGTCGAGATCTTCGTGTCCGAGCCCGGCCAAGGTCTCGTCGAGCAGGATCAGCCGCGGATGAGGCGCCAGCGCGCGGGCCAGTTCCATCAGCCTCAGCTCGCGCGTCGTCAGACCGCCGGCGATCGCATCGGCCCAAGGGCTGAGCCCAACCCGATCGAGCGCCGCCAAGGCCATGCGCCGCGCGGCTTCGTCGCTGGCCGCGCCGACGTAGGCCCCGACGATCACGTTTTCGAGGACACTCATCCGGGCGAAGGCGCGCGCGACCTGAAAGGTCCGGCCGATGCCGCGCCGGCAGATGCGGTTCGGCCGCAACCCGGTGATCGTCTCGCTGGCGAATTCGGTCGTGCCATCGTCCGGCGCCAGGAACCCGTTGATGACGTTGAACAGCGTCGTCTTGCCGGCGCCGTTAGGGCCGATGATGCCGTAGAGTCCGCCTTCCGGAACGGAGAGGCTGATCTCATCGAGCGCCCGAAGCCCGCCGAACGAGATGCCGATCCCGCGCAGCACCAAGAGGTCGCCGCGGGCAGTGCTGCGCGGCTGCGGCAATGCGACGACCGGCGCGGCGGGAACCGTAGCCCGAGGCTCTGGCTTTTTGTTCCGGCTGAGGCGGTCGAGCGCGCGCCAGTAGACCCCCTCGGGCGCGGCCAGGATGATGACGATGATTGCGACGCCGTAGACGACGCCCTGAATGCCGGGCAAAATGTTTCCGAGCTCGGCGTTGAGCCCCTCTGCCAGCGGCACCAGCACCATCGCGCCGATAACCGGGCCCCACAGGCTCCCGACCCCGCCGAACAGCGCCAGGATCAAGGCCTGGGCCGACACCAGCATGCCGAAAACGGTATCCGGTGTCAGCACCAGGAGCACCACGGCGTAGAGCCCGCCAGCGCCCGCGGCGATTGCGCCACTGAGCATCAGCGCCAGCATCTTCCAGCGCCACGTATCAATGCCGGCGGCCTCGGCAGCCGGCTCGTTCTGCTTGATTGCGGTCAATGCCATGCCAAAGCGCGAATTCTCAACCCAAAGCGAGATCGACAGCGCCGCGACCATGAGCCCCAGCGCAAGCACGACGTAGATGCGCGGATCCTCGAACTGCATGAAGGCGAGCGCCGCGTCTCGCTTCATGGGCAGGGTCAGCTCCTGGTAGCCCAGCCATTGGAAGACGTAGAGCATCGCCAGCGGATAGGCGAGCATTGCCAACGCGAAGTAGTGACCGCGCAGGCGAAAGGTCGGGTAGCCGATGATGGCCCCGGCGACGCTTCCGACCACTGCGCAGAACGGTATCGACACCCACGGGCGCCTATCCGATCCGCGGACGCGCCGAGTGGCAGCGCAATCTCGATCGCATTCTGACGCTATTTCCGGTTCTGGCCGACCGTCGCCGCCAGCTTGCCGGGACCTTGTCGGGCGGGGAGCAGCAGATGCTCGCGATCGGGCGCGGCATCGCCTCGGCGCCGCGCCTCCTGTTGCTCGACGAGCCGTCAATGGGACTGGCGCCGGCAACCGCCGATCTGATCTTCGACAGCGTCGCGACATTGCATCGCGAGGACAAGGTCACCTTGATCCTGGTCGAGCAGCGCGTCGCCGAGGCGCTCGAATCCTGCGATCACGGCTATGTTCTGGAAACCGGCCGGGTCGTGCTCGAAGGCCCTCACCGCACGCTGATGGCGGATGACCGAGTGCGGCGCGCCTATTTGGGAATGTAAGACGCTCTTCTTCGGCTTGCACCATGTCACCCGGGGTGTGGCAGTGGAGGAGCGGATTTTGGTGATCCTCATCCGAAACATTGCTACCAAGGGCGAGGGGCTTTGCTTTTTTGTAACCTGCAAGCCAGACCTGAACGGGAGGAACGAAATGCTGAGATGCTTGGGACTGACGTTCCTACTCGGCGCGGGGGTTGGGAGCATCGCGTGGGCGCAAAGCTCAGTCAACTTCGATGGCCAGTACATGGGAGAACTTACGCTCACCAAAGTAATCAATGGCGACTGCACCCGACCTCCGTTGGGAGCGCTTTACCCTCTAACCATATCCAGGGGAGAAGTGCGGTTTATCTATCGCCCTCGCTTCGGTACCACATTGAGCGGCCGGGTCGATAAAAATGGAATTTTCAAAGCCTCTGCCCGCTTGCGAACCGGATTTGTAAACATGACGGGGCGCATCCAGGGAAATAGTGTCAGCGCTGCTATCGTATCTCCCAGTTGCAATTACACGTTTCAGACAAAGAACTAGGCTGCTGATAAGACTTTGGGCACGCGTGCTACGGAACTGCTGCGACCCTAGCGCTCTACTGTGGATCGAATAGTGACGCCGACATCACAGCCCGATCCCTCGCGCTCGCCGCCTTCCCGGACCGGTAGGAAGCCGTCAGCAGGACGGCAGTGGCGGTCACAGAGGATGTCAGGTTCTCCCCTCAGCGGATCACTTTCCAAAGCGATAAATTTCTGCCCTTCGACTGAAGTGCCTGCGCGATCTACAGCTATGAGGCAGGCCGTCGCTAGCCCCTTTGGCCCGGTCAGTGGGCGTCGGACAAAATGGGCCTTCCGGGAGTGGACTTGCGAAATAGGGCAAAATCGCTAAACCTGCGGCGATGCGCGCCGGCCTCCTCAGAACATTGCTGCGTTTGCTCACATGGGCCAGCGTCGTCCTCCTGGGTTTTTTGTCGCTGCTGCCGGCACAAGACGTCGTGCGCACTGGCCTCCCGGGCCAATTCGAGCATTTCGCGGCCTATGCCTGGTCGGGGGCGATCGCAATGGCGGCCTACGGATTAAACCCGAGCGGGCCCCGAGTGATTGCGCTCCTGTGGCTTTACGCGGCGTTGCTTGAATATTTGCAGCATTTCTCGCCGGGTCGGCATCCCGCCTTGGAAGATTTCGCGGCGTCGGCGCTCGGCGCATTGTGCGGCGGGGTTGCCGTCTTTCTCCTCTGGCGTCATCGCTCTGCTATGCCGGGCTGGCGCGACGCCGCATAGAGGCGTGCCCCGCAGCCGTCGAGTAATTAGACAAGTCCGATGTCGGCGATATTCGGCCGGCTAAGCGGATCCCATCGTCGCCCATTTCTCGACCTCCTCCTTTTCACGGAGAAGGTTGTCGATTTCGGCTTCCAATTCTTCCACCCGAGCCGCCTGCCCATCTGCCGTCGCCGCTCTGTGTTCGACAAAGCGGTCGATCAGCAAATCTTGCAGCTCCGTAATCCTGGCCCGTTCCTCCGGGGTTAACAGCCCTCTGTGCTGACCCATTCTTTTCCACCTCCCGAGGTACGCTTGTCGTTTGACTGAGAAACGCCCGGGAGTTATCATGAGTTTCTCTCCTCGTTTTGCGCCGCCAACTCCCTTCTCCGGGCCGCGGCTGCTCGCGCGAGTCGATCGTAGCTCTCGGCCAACTGCAATACCGCCTTCCTCGCGCCGGGGTCTGTTAACTGCGCAGCGACCTCCCGGGCTTGCTCGGCATGGTCCAGCCATTCCACGACTTCACTAAAAATCGATGCCATTCTGTCCTCCCCTCATCGCGAAAGGCAGTCTTACCCGCTGCCTTCGCCCACACGTTCCGGCGTCCCCTACCGAAACCACGCGGCGGCCAGCGAAGAGGCCGCCAGCCACATCGAGCCCCAAAGCCCGAGCGAGAAAAGCAAAGCGACGATCAATCCTAGCCCGGGGGCAAGTCGTGTCGCCGCAGCCGGTGCCGTGCGTTGGGATCGATGTGTTCCGGCAGGGACGCTTCGGGAACCGGCGAGGTAATGGACTTTGGGCACTGTATAGTCGGTCACGGGCGTCTCCTGTGGGCTCTCGTTGGAATTGAGATAAGAGAGTGCGCAGGATCGTTGACCGTCCCCCGTCAATTAACCGTCCAGAAGCGCGTCCCTGCCAAGGCTGGTTCGGTGTTCCGCTGGCGTCTTGCGATGCGGTGAAGCTCTCGCAACACTCTGACGTCGATCTGGTCACGACGGGACGAGGCCAGTCATTGAAGGCATCGATCACCTCGCCCCGCTTGCGGGAGAGGGAGCATTTCGCGGCTCTGGCTCCACCTCTCGTCGAAAGCCGCTCGCGTGCACCCCGGATCTTATTCGCGAACCGTCAAGCCGCCATTCTGGCTAGAAGGTGGTATCCCAGCCCGTGCAAGTGCGTCGCAAAAAAGGTCGGCGTGCGGGCTGGCGCTCCCGGGATAACGACGTCGAAACCCCGATACGGTGAGTCCTGGCTCGAGCTCCAATAGCCGCCGCGCCGGCCCGCGGGCTTCGTCTTCCCGGCCGGCCAGGACCAGCGCAATTGCCAGCTGCTTATAGGCAGAGGTGTAGGTGCGGTTCTCCCGCAAGGAACGCAAAGCGCACTCGATCGCCCGCTCGAACTGGCCGTCGACGAGATAGGCCACCGCGGCGTTGCCACTATAAGCATACATCAGCGGGTCGTAGGGCGACAGAGCCATAGCCTTGTTGATCTCCTCGATGGCCCGGGGGCCATTGCCGATCCAGGCCTGCGCCACCGCGCTCCACAGCCATGCCGGCGCAGCATTGGCGTTGATGCGAAGCGCGGTCTCGAAACGGCGGAATGCGAGATCGAAGTCCTTGTACAGATACGACGCCACGTGACCGTGAACGGCGAGCGCCATCGGTTCCATGCTGTTGCATTCGATTGCTGCCCGCGCAAAGTGGTCGGCCTGCGTTGCGTCATCTGCCGGGTCCGGCGACCATCCTTGCCCGACGCGCAACACATGCCAGTAAGCCCGCCAAGCCAGCGCGGCAGCGTAGTGGGGATCCTTCGCGATTGCCGCATCAAACAATGCTTGCGACGTCTCGAAGACCGAGCGCGAGGAATCATGCATATTTTCCTGGGCGCGCAGAAAGAGGTCGTAGGCTTCGAGGCTGTCGGGCCGCTTGACGCGGACGCGGTTCATCTCAGCCTCGTGCAAATAGGGCGCGACCTTTCGAACAATCATCTCGGACAAGCGGTCCTGAACTTCGAAGAGATCGGCAAACCGCTCATCGAGCTTCGAGATCCAGAGCGCGGCACCCAGATGAGTATCGGTCAGCTCGATCGTTAGACGCAGGCGATCCTCGGAGACCCTCATACTGCCGGAGAGTACGTATTGAACCCCCAATACGTCGCCGATCTCGCGCGGATGGCGGTCCTGGTTCCTGAAAGCCAGCGTCGACAGCCGAGAAATCACAAAAAAGTTCGGAACACGAGACAACGCCTCGATAAGATCCTCGACGAGTCCCTCGGCGATCAGATGATGTGCCGGATCGCCTGTAAGATTGCGAAAGGGCAGGACTGCAATCGATGGCTCGCGCCGGGTCTCGCGTCCGGGCTCCGGCGCGCCGGCAGGGTCGCTTTGCTGAACGATTTCCCGGCGACCGGGAGACCGGGCGGGCGACCCGGGTTCAACGGCCTCGTTCGGCTCATTCCCTACACTTCCCTCGAAGACCGCCAGGGAAGTCACCTTGGGCGACTCGCTTCGTATTGCTTCGTAGACGGCCACAGTCTCCTTGGAAGGAGGCAGGTCGAGCACGCTCAGCAGCACCTGTCGGGAGCGCTCGAACTCGCGGATTGCCTGGGCGCGGTCGCCCATTTGTGCGAAAGCCTTCATCAAGCTTCGCACCGCACCCTCGTGTGTCGGCTCGAAGTTGATCAGCCGGCGCGCGGCCGCCGCGCGCACTTCCGGCCTCGCGTTCTGTTCGGTCAGCCGGTCGAGCTCCGCCTCGAGAATCTTCCGCACGCGATCCTCGAAACGGGTGCGCTCGGCCGTGAGCCATTGATCGAACGAAGGTGTGATTCCGTCGAGATCCTCGAGGAGGCGCTCGCTGTAGGGCTGGACGAGATTGCTGGTGTCGGCGGTCGCGTCGGCGCTGGCCTCGAGAATTGCAAGCGCATCGACCCAGCACTTCCGGACATCGATCCGGACGCTATCGCGACCGATCTCTATGAGACCCGGAACGTGGCGATTGACGATGCCGTTCAGTTCCGAAAGTGAATGCCTCAGGCTCATCCGGGCCTGCGCGTCGGCCGACCGATCCCACAACAGGCCGACCAGACGACCTCGCGAGATGCGATCACCTTGTGCTAGGCACAGACAGGCGAGCAACCCGCGTGTTTTTCGTCCGCGCGGCAGAAAATCTGCCCCGCCGGGCGCGACTGCCCGCATCGTGCCGACCAAATAGATCCTCGGCATCGCCCGTGGTACCCACCCGCTCGCATACGCAGGAGTGATAAATTCTTCCTTCGGGCTAAGATTCGATCTCACCGCCTTCGCCCTTTCCGAGCGTCACCAATGACACAGTGAGAAGCTATCCCGGGCGCCGGATAGCGCCGGCCCTCCCCAGTCCTCGATTTCATTATAACCGCGCCTGGAAAGCCGAGTCACCCTTTGCGAGTTCGCCGGCCGTCGCGACTGATGCCCCGCGTGGTCGACACGATCCAGCGTGTGAGCGACCGTTCGGCATCATCGGGTCACGGCTCACCATGCGGCAGCGGCCGCAGCAGCAGCTCCCTGATCCGGCCTTTCATCTTTTCCTGGTCAAATCTGCGCAACGGGTTGATGCGGTTACGGTTGGGATCAGCGCCGTGCCCATATTCGTAGACCTCCTGCCGCAGCCCGAAGGATGAGGCGGCGAACTCGTGCGCCAGCCGGAAGAGGCGCTACTTGTATTCGACATCGACATCCTTGCCCCGCATGTAACGGCCCAGGTAGCGGCGGATCTCGGGATTGGCCAGGTCGTTCCCGCTCGGCCGCATGATGATGCCCGAGGCGCAGATCTCGCGCATAGCTCGACCATGCGACCCGAGACTTGCGTGAACCATATGTGCAGGCCGCGAGCCGGTCCCAATGTCCATTGGCCGCTCGGAGTGGGACCGGCCTGATGCTCTACTCCTTCCATTGCATGGCGCCAAACCTCGCACTAGGTCACCATTTCACCGAGTTTGGCTCCAACTTCACGATAATCGATGACGCCGATCGCCTCGCCGACCATCGTCGCGACTGCAGTCATCAATCGCATGCGAACCTCGACGCGGCAGAGATTGGCCCGGCCGAGAAAGTTGAAATTGACGCTGCCGCGGCGGCGCCGAGCATGTTCACCTTCGGCGCGGGGTCGTAAAACATGAAGCGGCGGTCCCAAGGCACGAGCAATGGTCGAAGAACAGCATGCAGTCCTGCTCGTCGAGCATCTTTAGTGGATGTCCCCACGAACCGAACCAGCGTGAGCCGGGCTCGCGCGCCAACATCTTGAGCCCGATAGAGTTGGATCGGATCGCGAAAGCGAAAGCGATAACGCATTTCGGGTTGCTGCGCCGCGCGAAGGTGGCAGACAGGGAGACGCAGCATTCGTTGCTGTGCGGCGCCGCGGTCGATAGCTGTTTGCCGCCGGTGACGACGACGCCGTCCCGGGTTTCTTCGACGACAGGCGGCGCGACCTCCTCGTCCTCAGGGACGGTTCTCGGCTCGTTCTGCGGCTGGGTGCTGCGGTTGACTTGCGGGTCGCCCAACGCGTGGGTCAGGAACAGATCGTGGCTCATGTAGACCCGATAGTAATGCTCCGGGTTTTCGCCGAAGTCGCATCTGGGGTGCTTGACGGCCACTGAGTTCGTCTTTGAGGTGGAGCGCGGAGATGATGTAGGGCGCCCAGGATATCGGGGCTCCGGCCGAGCTGGCCCAGGTGAGCTCGTTCCACAATTCGCTGTGCGCCGTTTATGCTTGAGATCCTCGCCGCCGTGCGGCAGCAGCCGGCTGACGCTGATGCGCTGAGCTGTCGTCGGGTCGATGCAGGTCATCTCGTCGCGGTAATGCGGACTGTTCTGCAAGTCGTAGACGCGCGCCAGCTCGCCGACCATGTCCTTGAAGGCCGGGTGTGTGGTGACGTCCTCGACGCGCTCGCCGTCGATCCAGACCTCGCGCCTGTCTCTCAGGCTCTCGAGGTAGCGTCGGCCGGTCATCGGGCCCGGAGCTTGGCCCTCGGTCATCGTCTCGGCAGGCTTGGTTGTCATCGCCGGGTGTCTCTTCTTGTCTATGCTGACCTCGATCCGGTTGGCCGATCAAACCCTTATTGCGCGACGAGGCCTCGGTCTCGGAGCAGGTTCTAGTAATCGGCCCTTCCGGGAATTACCGCCCGCACTCCACCCCGCGGATTGGCGACATCGCCCGGCCGGCGAGGGATAAGATGGACGTGGCAGTGAAAGATCGTTTGACCCGCGACGGCGCCGACATTGACGCCGATATTGAACCCGGCCACCGTCGGGTCGCGCGCGAGGATGTCGCGTCGCGACTCCTCGAGCAAATGGGCGATCGCCCGTCTTTCCTCAGGCTCGAGTTCGAAATAATCGGCGACGTGGCGGTTCGGAAGTACCAGCGTGTGCAATGGCGTCACCGGCGAGGTGTCGCGAACGGCATAGGCAATGCCGTTGCTCGCAAACACTTGCTGCTGATCCATAGTGCAGAACACGCAACCCACCGCGTCAGGCTCCTTGCCTCAGATGCCATGTCTCGTTCAACGACCGAACGGTAAAGCCGTTTTCCGAAAAATCGAGCTCATTGATTGCGCAAGGGTCTTGACCGAGCTGCCGATAGCGCGACAGCGGAAGATCGAGCGCGTGCAACAGGATGACGCGATTGACGCTGTCGTGCCCCACCAGCACGACCGTATCTTCCGGATGCCGCCCGATCACGTCTCGCAGTACCGCCGTGGTGCGGGTGAGCACATTCTGCAGGCTCTCGCCTCGCGGTATCTCCGCCCAGTGCGGCGCGCGATACCAGCTCGCAAGCGCCTCCGGCCATCGGTGTCCGACCTCGTCGGGGGTCAGTCCTTGCCATTCGCCGTAGTCGATGTCCACGAGACCGAAGGCCGGAGTCGGGGTCAGGACGAACGGCCCTCCTATCGCCTCCGCGGTCGTCCGGCACCGGCTCAGCGGACTGGCATAGACGACAGCAGGGGTCCAGCTCGCCTGGATGCGGCGCGCGGTCGCCTCTGCTTGTCGGTACCCCTCGGGGGTCAACTCGAGGTCAGCGCGGCCGCGAAACCTTTCGGGCGAAATGCCTTCGACGTGGCCGTGGCGAACAAGGATGATCTTGGTCATGCCGTCGTCCTTTCGAGCCCCGCAAGTTAAGGTTACCTTGGCCCGTCCGTTTTGCAGGGAGCCATCACAATGCCCGCTGATCCCAACCACGTCATCTTGACCGGCGAAAACCCCTTCATCCGCCTCAGTGTCAACGATGGCGATCCCTTTACCACCAATGCGAGCTTTTGGCGCATCATCACCTGCCCCGGGGGGCCGGGACATGTTCTCTACCTCAACAGCGAGCTGACCGGAAACCGCTGGCGCATTTACGCCGACAACATCGCGATGGCACGGTGGCTGCAGTCGACCGTACAGGGCATGCTCAACCCCGAAACGGCAGACACCTCGATCCCGGTTACCGAAGCCCAATTCACCAAATCGGGCGACCCTCGGTATTTCTGGACCGAGGGTGTGAAATCGCGTGACGAAGAAATCGGCCTCACCTGGTACCAGATCGAGGAGCCGCTGCTGATCCACACCCAGCCGAGGGAGGATCCGTCGCGTTCCTACGGGGTGTGTACCTTGCTGATCCCTGCCCTTGGTGCGCGTCTGACACGCAATGGCATCGAGGCGGCAGGCCGTCCCTGGCCGAGAGAGCGCGACGGGCGGCCATTCAGCACCTGCGCGTTGGCGTTCTCCGAAAGCTGGACCGAGGCTCGTTAGGAGTTTCCCTCTCTCTTTCCCCCCGCTTACCCCCACCCTTCCCTCGCCCGCGGGCGCAGGGCTGTCCGTAGAATTTGACTGAGTTGGCGAGGGGACCGTCAGCTCTACCGTAGAATGCTCGATCCGGGTTTGGGTTCTCCGGGAAAGAGCCCTCTCCGCCCTTCAGGGGGGAGAGAGAGGAGCCCGCGAAGCAGGAGTGAGGTGGGCGGTGCCGCTTATCGGTACGTCGGCCCCCCTCACCCAACCCTCTCCCCGGCCGGCTGTGCCGGCGGGGGAGAGGGTAAATTGGGCGTCCCTCAAGGGAGTGGTTTCGCATCGGCGACGGGCGGCGGTGCGATCGGCTGACCTTGAGCGATGCCCATGGCCGCGACCTGTTGCGCTGCCAGGCGGCGGCGCGACCAGACGAGGCCCATGAGCGGCCGGTCTTTGAGACGGCGTTCGGCGAGTACGGGTTGCCGCAGGCGATCCGTTCGGATAACGGGCTGCCCATTGCCGCGCCGGGAGCCGGCGGGTTCTCGCGGCTGGCAATTTGGTGGATCAAGCTGAGCATCGGCGCCGAGCGCAGCTCGGCCGGCAAGCCGCAGCAGAATGGGCGGCACGAGCGACTGCACGGCACGCTCAAAGAGGCGCCCGCGGCACCGCCGGCGGCGAGCCTCGGCGGACAGCAAGCGCGGTCTGATGCCTTCCCGGCGGAGTACAATACCCAGCGCCCGCACGAAGCTCTGGGACGACGCTTACGAGTTCCACCAGCATGCCGTCGCCGGTGGTCTTGGTCTTCGCGTCAAGCCCGGGGATGCGGCCGTGATGCTTGGCAATTTTCGGATCAAGAAGTTCGCGGCGCAGCGCCTTGAGGCGTTCGTGCGTGCCCCCTCGTCCGCTCCCATCAGCCGCGAATAGTCCGCGAGAATTGCGGTGAGGCGGCAGACAGAAGGCATGTGCGCCCTGGGTCGCTTGATTTAACCAACTGTGGCGAAATCTGCGCCGACCCTAGCCTTGAGATTGGCTTTGTAGGGGCGAAGACTGGTCGGTTCTTCAGTCGAGAGCCAGAGTCAGGGTCTTCAGATAGGCGGTCTCGGGCAAGGCCGGATGGATCGGATGGTCGGCATCGGCACCGGCGACCCTCAGGATTCGCCCGGCGCGGCCGGCATCGGCGAGGCCGCGGCGCACCGCCGCGGCAAACTCGGCCGTGCCGATATGAAACGAGCATGAGGCGACAAAAAGGATGCCGCCGCCCGCGGTGACCGAGGCGGCGAGCCGGGCAAGCTTGCGGTAGCCGCGCAACGCTGCCGGCGCCTCCTTGCGGGTCTTGGCAAAGGCCGGCGGGTCCGCAATGACGATGTCGAAGCGGTCACCCCTCGCGGCGAGGCCGCCCGCCTCGGCAAACGCCTCGCCGCGGCGAAACGCGCAGATCGGGCCGACCCCGTTGAGTTCCGCCGCGCTTGACGCCAGCGCCAGCGCCGGCCCGGAGCGGTCGACGCCGAGGACGGCGGCGGCCCCGGCCCGTGCTGCCTGGACCGCAAAGCCGCCGGTGAAGCAATAGAGATCGAGAACCCGGGCGTCGCGCGCCAGGCCGGCGATAAAGCGCCGGTTGTCGCGCTGGTCGAAGAACCAGCCGGTCTTCTGCCCGGCCAGCAGGTCGGCATAGAACAGGACGCCGTGTTCCTGCACTGGCACCGGGCCGTCGAGCCTGCCCGCTGCAACGCGCGTCTCGGACGCCAGTCCCTCGAGTGCTCGCGCCGGGCTGTCGTTGCGCAGCGCGATTGCGTCGGGCCTCAGCAATTCTCCGAGCACGTCGAGGATTACCGGCTCAAGCCGCGCCATTCCGGCCGCATTCGATTGCACAACGAGAGCGGCCCCGAAGCGGTCGACGACGAGGCCGGGCAGCCCGTCGGCTTCGGCATGGACGAGACGGTAGTAGGGAGTCTCGAACAGCCGCTCACGCAATTTGAAGGCGCGCCCGATATGACGCGCGAGAAAGCGCCGGTCGACCGGCCTGTTGGCGTCGCGGTCGAGAAGGCGGGCGGCGAGCAGGGTATGGGGGTTGAACATTGCGACGCCGAGCGGGCGGCGGTCGGCGCGCCGCAGGGTAACGAGACTGCCGGGAGGGAGCGCCTTGGCCGCGGCGTCCATCTCCACTTCGTTCGAGTAGATCCACGGGTGGCCGGTTTCGGCGCGCCGGTGACGTCCGGCGAGCAATCCGACCGACGGTCGGGCCGCCGGCTCGTCCGCGGCGGTCGCGTGAGCGGCTGTTGCATCGGGGCTCATCGGCCCTATGTGGTCTCGGCAGCAGCCGGCGGCCACCGTGGCGCGCAACGATGTGCCTTGCCTTCGCGGACCGCGGTGGAGTAGTTGTGGTTGGCGCGCACCACCGACCCGCTCTTGGCAGGCGCCCGTAGCTCAACTGGATAGAGCACCAGACTACGGATCTGGGGGTTAGGGGTTCGACTCCTCTCGGGCGCGCCAATCTTTCAATAGCTTAACGGACGATTGAGGCTCGAGCGGCTAGCGAGCAGCGTCATAGCGCTCTCGAGGTGGTCAGTGACCGCCACGGCCGAGGCGCCACCTTGAGTACCAGCTAAATCCCGTACAACCGGTAGCGGTTCAGTTTGCACAAGCTGTTGCAAAGAGCCGGAAAGAAGTGATATCACGATATCGTTCAGCGAGGGTAGATTATGGCTCAGCTAGTGGTGCGCAATCTCGAAGACGACGTGAAGGCGAAGCTCCAAGAACGTGCCAAACAACACGGCCGGAGCACCGAAGAAGAAGTACGAGAGATCCTGCGTAATGCCGTTCGGATCGAGCCTAACGAAACCGAACCTCTCGGAAAACGTTTGCGCACCCTATTCGGGGATATCGGCCTCGAGGAGGACATTGTCGAATGGCGCGGTCAACCGGCAGAGCCGGCCACGTTTTGATGATCCTCGTCGACACGAACGTGCTGTCGGCCATGATGCGCGTTGCAGCCGAACCCGCTGTCGAGCGCTGGTTTGACGCACAGCCGCCGCAATCAGTCTGGACGACGACGATTACAATCTTCGAAATTCATTTCGGCCTGGCGGTTCTGGCGCCAGGCCGCCGGCGCGAGCGACTTTATGAGGCCTTCGATCTGGCCATCGGCGAGGTTCTCGGCGGCCGAGTGCTGCCATTCGACCGAAAAGCTGCCGAAACCGCGGCGGCACTCGCTGCTCAGCAGCGGCAACGCGGCCGACCGGTCGAAATTCGCGACGTCCAGATCGCCGGCATTGCCGTCGCGCGCAAGGCCCTCCTCGCCACCCGCAACACCCGTCATTTCGATGACCTCGGTATCAACCTCATCGATCCTTGGGACGCTTAGCCAACACGCAGTCGGGATGTGGATTGAGGCAGGGTTGGCGAACCCGTCTACCGATCGCGAGAGAGCGTTTGTTAACGTTAACCGCCGGGCGGGTCATATGAAACGCCATCGCCCGCCTGTGAACCAAACAGCATTATTGCGCCCCTCCCCCGCTGTGCCAGCAGCGAAATCGATCAGTCGAAATCGGTGGGCAAGTTATTGTCCCGCGCGTGCTCGAACATGCGTCTAATCTGGTGCGGAAGGATGCGCTCCGTCGACAAGTCTTCAGGAATTTCGTTCTCGCCAAAAAAGGCGACCTCACTGGTCTCCGGGCCCGGCGTTGGAGCACCTCCGACCACATCGCATATGAAAAATAGCCGATATACATGGAAAGGGTGCGGTGGATGCCCTTGGCGCGCGCGGTCGTATACAGCGGCCAATTTGCGCACCTTAACCTCGAGGCCGGATTCTTCACGCAATTCGCGGATGACGCTCTCGCTCGGCGATTGGTTCACGTCCGCCCACCCGCCCGGCAACGTCCAACGACCGGAGTCGGCGATCTCGCGCACAAGGAGAATGCGCTCCTCCTCGATCACCGCCCCGCGGACATCCACTTTTGGGGTCGCATAGCCAGTTTGTTCAGCAAAAAGCTGTTCCAGGCGGACGAGATCTGCGTCTGAATGCATCACCATGATTCTCGCTGCTACTGAGCGGATGGCAACGTAGCGCTCGCGGTCGAAGGTGCTCGTTGCAAATGTTAGCCCTGTCTGCGCAATAGCTTGCAGTTCGCGCGCCCAAACCAGCCAAGCCGGCTCCATCATGTTGCTTAGTCGCCTAATTGTCAGGCGCGTGAAAATGTCACCGGTCACGACCAATTCCAAGCATTTAGATGACCCCACCACCCCGTCCCGGATAATTGGTTAATTGTCTTCCCCAATTTCATCAACATTCAATGTCGCTCACAGGTGCCCATTGGGCAGGTTAGCGTTCGACAACCATTTACATGTTTGTGTCGCATTCGTATTTGTCCGACATCGATTGCGATCAATCACATCGCCACCAAATGAAGTCAAGGGCGCGATGGTTCCTCTAGCCTATACTTTGCGTCAAATTAGAGCGGAAACTTAAACTGCTGACGGTCGTGCTGGAGTAAATCTAAACATCTAATCTAAATCAGAGTGCCAGCCCGAGCCACTCGGACGCTCCCAACCCCGCGGTGGCAACACCGATATACTGCGAGGCACGCTTTTGATTTCATTGCCGATCCCCAGATCGACATACCGAAGATGCCGGCTCGGCACCGCTTCGGATCCGAATTGGCCGGAAGCACTCACTTACATCAAGCACCCGTTTGTAGATGCAAGCAGGCCTCGCTTGATAACGACATCACCCGCTGCCTTCGCGGTGGTCCGCGCCCATCGCGGCCCAGCACATCGCCTGGATGACGAGCGGCCGAGACTTCTACGGCCGCTTTGACATTCTGAGCGTTGCAACATAACATCTACCGAGTCGCGGTATACCGTTAAAAGGCCTATCAAGTATTGGTTGCCGGATTGTTTGCGCCAGGACGAACCACAGCCGAGCCCAAACCTTTTGCAGCTGAGCGGCTTTCGGCGGCAGTAGAGGGGTTGCGCTGTTGGCCAATGTCTTCGGGTCAACTGCGGATATGGTTTGTAGAACAACTGGTGGCGGGGACTGCAGTACATAATCTATATTTCGGGATGCGACTGACGGGCAGCCTGGATTTCGAGGCGCTCGACCTGAGCCTCAGAGCCGTTGTCGACCGCCACGAAGCCCTGAGGACGACTTTTCAAACGCTAGATGGCCAGCCAGTCCAGCTAATCGATCAAGGAGAAGTTCCTACCTCAGCACTGATCGATTTGAGCGGGCTCTGCGGCGAAGATCTGATGCAAGCGGCGTATGCCCGAGCACGTGACGAGGTCAATAGGCCTTTCGATTTGGGCCGTGGTCCCCTAATCCGCCTTGTCCTCATACGGCTTTCCGCGCAGAGCCACATATTGCTCGCTGTCTTGCACCACATTATCTGCGATGGGTGGTCAATTGGTTTGTTCGCCAGTGAGCTGGCCACATGTTATGACGCCTTTTCCAGGGGCGCAACCCCTGAGCTGAAGCCTCTGAGTCTTCAATTTGGCAATTACGCAAGCTGGCAAAGGGAGTGGCTTCAAAGCGAAGACTTCGAACGGCAGCTCTCGCATTGGATCGAGCGGCTGGCTGGGGTTCGGATGTCGCTAGAGTTGTCGACCAATGGCTTGAGACCGAGTGAGTCATCCTTTGCGGGATACAGTCAGGCGCGCAGGCTGCCGCTCGACCTAGTACACCAGCTGAAAGCCGTCGCGACGAGGTATAACACAACCTCGTTTGCATTCTTACTGGCCGTCTTCCAGATTGTGCTTTACCAATATAATGGAGAACCGGACATTATTATCGGCATGCCCGTAGCCAATCGCCGCAGTGTGGAGGTAGAGGAGGTCATCGGCCCGTTCGCCGATCTCGTCGCAATCCGAACCCATTTGTCTGGAAATCCTCCGTTTAGCGACCTCCTACGCCAGGTCCGCAACACGATTCTCGACGCTCTTATGAACCAGGATGTCCCTTTCGAGCGGCTGGTGCAGGCTCTTCATCCGGCTCGCAATCTTGCTCGGAACCCGATTTTTCAGGTCTTATTCGTGGCGGTGAAGGCGGCGGCGCCGCAGAAGGATTTTGGTCGCCTTGAGGCAAGTCCCTATAACATCGCAGCCTCAACAGCCGCCTTCGATCTCAGCATTAGCTGCATAGAAGAAGCGCCAGAGGCCTGGTGGATCCGCGCTGATTATCAAACCGAGATTTTCAGCCGTTGCCAAATCACGGGTCTGCTCGACCACTACATTCACCTTCTAACATTCATTGCAGCTAGTCCGGAAATGTACCTCTTGGAACTGGATCGGCCATCGAACTGGTCCGTGCCAGAGGATTATCCCGACTGGCAATCCGTTGCTGTCGATAACCGTGTGGATCCGGCGAATATCGGCACACCGACTGAAGACAGCGCCGGAACAGGCCAGCTCCAGCGGCGCCCTTCTAAGCAAGATCCATCTCCTCACGGCATCGAAGAGACCCTGACAAATCTTTGGTCAAAAGTTTTGGGGGTTGATCGTCCCACCTCTACCGCGAACTTCTTTGAAATCGGCGGCCATTCTCTGATGGCGGTCAACCTGGCGTACGAGATCGGTCGTATGTACAGGACCAATTTCCCCGTTTCTCTCATATTTCGCGAACCCACGATCGAGGGCATGATGCGGCACCTTCGAGCGCAGGTTATTGCGGCATCGTCGGTGATCGCGATCCAACGAGATGGGTCGCTGCCGCCGATTTTTTGCGGCGGTTCGATGTCCGAATTTTTGGATCTGAGCCGCGCGCTCGGCTCGGAGCAGCCGTTCTTCCAATTGGATGTCTTTGCTCTACAACGGCAGAAGCTGTTCACTGACGAACCGCTCTATACCTCGGTTCGGGACCTCGCGGCGCGCTTCAGGCAGGACATTCTTTCGATCCAGCCCGCGGGACCGTATTTTCTGGGCGGCATGTGCGAAGGGGGCATCGTGGCGCTCGAGATTGCCCTTCAACTGCAAGAAGAAGGTCGCGAAGTGGCCCTGCTGGCAGAATTTGATACGCCAGTGAATGGATATTGGCGCCAGCGCCCGATTGATCGGGCTAAGCACGCCTGCTCACTCATTCTATCTCGCCGGCTGGCGTCAGCACTGCGCAATCGTATACGCCCCCGTACAATCGCACCCGTGCAAACGAGCCCTCAAGAAGAAATGTATGCACACATTACGAGTGTCACCTGGAAAGCCATTCGTGCATATTATCCGAGTCGAGTGTTCAAAGGCGAAATACAGCTTTTCCGTGCGCCTCGGCCACCCAAATGGTTCCGCGCAGATGCGGTTGCAGGTTGGCATCGCCGCGCATCGCGAGGGATCCGGGTTTACGATGTCGTCGGTGACCACTTGGAGATCTTCCGTGAACCGTTCAGCCAGCAGATCATCGCGAGCGTCATCCAGCGGGCTCAGCATGATCTCGTGGCGAAATAAGATCTCCCGAACTTGACGCAGGACCCAAGAGCGGTACCCGAAGGCTTCCACGGGGCGTTGACGCGGCGCTCCCGGGTGATCCGCCCAGTCCATTCACTCAGCGATGATCTGGTCGATGGCATGCAGTCGCTGGTCCAGTCAATGGGCCTGCTTCGAGCGATGACGATAACTCGCGTAAAAATTCGGTATCGACACTCATTGCTCGGATGGGGTTGGGCCTTATTACAGCCAACCTCGCTGACGGTTCTTTATAGCTTCGTATTTTCATATCTCATGAACGGGAACGGTTCTCTGCCGTACACCTTATTTGTGTTCGCCGGGCTAACACCTTGGGCGTTTTGTTCAACCGGCATCACCACCGCGGTCACCGGGATGTTGAGTTATCGACCTTTGATGACGGCGGTCTATTTTCCGCGTGAGGTCATTCCGATCTCTCTTGTAATCGTGTCTCTCATAGATTTCGGCGTTGCTTTTGTGCTTTTATTGTTAATGATGTTATATTTCTCTATATCGATTTCTGCGGCCGCGCTCTTAGCTTTCCCAATTATGACCATCCTGTTTGCTATGGTTGTGGCTCTCTCTCTTTTACTTTCATCGATTCAGGTGCGCGTTCGCGATATCAGCATGGCCTTGCCTCTTGTTCTTCAAGTACTGGTGTTCACTGCACCAATCGTCTATCCTGCATCATCAGTACCATTGTCTCTACGGGACGTGTACTGGCTTAATCCGTTCGCAATTCTGGTTCAGGATTTTCGAGGGGCGGTCGTCGATGGCGATGTTCCGTTAGCCGGGGACCTGTTTTATTGCGCTGTCGTAGCAGTTATCTGCTTTGTAATTTGCTATATGATCTTTAAGAGGATAGAACGAACGATCGTTGATGATATGTGATCCGACAGTCCGTTGATGCTCGATATCAGCGCCGAACACCTGTCCAAATATTACATGCTAACGCCAAGCGGCGGCAGGCGATTGCCATTGATGACTCGCCGGCGTCGAACGTTTTGGGCGATCAAAGACGTGAGTTTCGGGGTACGGCGCGGAGAGGCGCTCGGGATCATCGGCCCTAATGGGTCCGGAAAGAGCACGCTCGTAAAGCTCTTCTCGCGGATAACGGCGCCGAGTGAGGGTACGATCATTCTAAATGGGCGGCTGGCCGCCTTGATAGAGTTGGGCGCCGGATTTCACCCCGATCTTACTGGCCGCGAAAACATCTTTCTCAACGGTTCGATCCTCGGTATGACGCATCGTGAGATAGCTGGGAAGATCTCCGATATCGTCGAATTCGCGGAAATTGGTGACTTCATTGATGTTCCCGTAAAGAAATATTCGACCGGAATGTATGTAAGGTTGGGTTTCTCGATAGCGGCCCACCTCGATTCAGATATCGTGCTTTTTGACGAAGTGCTAGCTGTTGGCGACGTGGGCTTCCAGGCACGATGCTTCGAGCGAGTCGAGAACTTGCGAGAGGCCGGAAAGACGGTCGTGTTGGTCTCACACGATTTCGCAGCCATCGAGCGGATCTGTGACCGCGCCGTCTTGTTGCGCTCCGGCCAGATCGAGATGATAGGTGAGCCGTCTGCGGTCATCGAACATTATCAGGCCGTCGCCTCCTCGGCACTTGCCGACGGCGGTCGAGCTGGCGGCGAGCCGAGCCGGATCACCTGTAAAACCCTAAGCTTTGCCGCGCCTACGGGGGAGCCTGTACAGACGGGCGGCCCTCTCCGGTGCTGCCTTGCTTATGAGGCGTTGGAGCCGTTGGACGACATCATTGTAACGGTGTCGTTGAATTGGCCGAGCGGGTATCTCTGCACCCAGCTGTCGACTTCGGAAGGGCTGGAACTGGGACCTGGTGCGGGAGAGATCGAGTTCTACTGCTCGAAGCTGACAATGCAGCGCGGACTGTATACTGTCGACGTCCTGATCGAAAGGCGCGGGGAGGTGCTCGATTGGCGGCGGAGGTGCTCCTTGCTACGGGTCGGTGCTGGGAAAATTGTGGCCGGAGATTTTTACATTGAGCACAGCTGCCGTATCCGGCAGCTCACGCTAGAGCGGTGAAACGCGCACCCGCTCGCGTCTGGCCCAAGGCGCGCCAGGAGAGCGCGAGCGACATCCAGGGCGCTCGGGGCGGGATCGACCTGTGGCACGCAGACCTGCACCACCCCGGATGGCGGCGTCTTCGCGACCTATTATCCGCCGAGGAGCGTCGCCGAGCGAGCGCTTTCGCTTTCGAGCGCGATGCACGTCGTTTTATCGTCAGTCGCGCCGTGTTGCGGAGCTTGTTAAGCGGCGTTACTGGCGTGCCGGTCGGTGAGCTCAAATTCCGGGTTGAACCGGCAGGAAAACCGGTTCTGGAAACAGGCTTCGGTCAACCAATTCATTTCAGCCTGTCGCGGTCGGAAGAATTGGTATTGATCGGATTGGCGCCGGATCCTCTGGGTGTGGATCTTGAATGGCTCCACAAGCCCGTGGATATTGGGGTTCTTGCCGATTACGCCCTCTCGTGCCGCGAACAGGACAGTTTCAAGCAGCTCCATGCTTGTGATCGACGAAAAGCGTTCCTCCAATGCTGGACCGTGAAAGAAGCCTATCTAAAGGCAATAGGTAGGGGCCTCTTCGTACCACCGACTATGGTGGAGGTTTCCTATTTTGGTGAGCGAGCGGGGTTACAAAGTATTTTTGGTGATGTGCGTGCTGCATCGCACTGGTTTGTAGATCCGATCGTGCCGCGGGAAGGCTACATCGGTGCCGTGGCGATCCGCGGCGGTCCGTGGCGAACGAGAGTGCGGGCATTCGACTTATGTTCCCTGATCCTCTGATTCCTGTGCGAGCAATCACTGGACGAGCATGGCGATGAGGCTGTAACGCACAATACGCCTAAGTCCCTAAGTCCTTATTACATACATCCCAAATATTCTCTACTTACGGCGCTGCAACCAACAGCTTCTTCATGAAATACCGCTTATGAATGGGCGGGTAATCCAGCGTACCGAATTCCTCGTAGCCCAGCTTCTCATAGAACCCACGCGCCTGGAAACTGAACGTATCGAGCCAAGCCGCATGACAGCCGCGTTCAACCGCACGTGCTTCAGCCTGAGCCATCAACTCACGTCCGACACCGCAGCCGCGGAGATCGTCGTGGACCCAAAGATATTTGATGACCAGCCATCCGCAATAAGTCTCCCCAGACAAGCCGGCTACAATCGTTTCTGCGTCGCGCATGAAAATGCCGAGAGGCCGCCAAGGTGCATGGCCGGGCCATTTTCTTTCGTTAAAGTCCTCCAGCGCCTGGGGAAGCGCCTCCAACGCCGCCGTTTCGGGCTCATCTTCGACCGCCAGCTGGTACTGTTGCGGTACCCCGGGGTAAGAAATGCCGTTCCCCCGAGGCCTATGACGGAAATGATATGTCCGGGTCCCCAATAGCCGGCGCAAGATAGCCGCTAGTTTCCTAAAAGACACCGACTGACCTTTCCTGCGTACTGGCACGCAGAGCCTCAGGCGACAACAGACCCCGCAGCATATTCGATTTTTGGGCTTGAGCGTACCGGCGCTACTCTAACCGGTCATATGAGCCGCCCGCAACTTCCTGGGGCTAGGATGGCGATGGCTCTGATGAGCGTATCTGCCGCAGTAGGATTTCGAGCTGCTCTGGGGAAAGCTTGGCCAGCTCCGCGCTGAGCGTGGCGCGGTCCACCCCAGCGCGAGCGCCCTGCGCGATCGCTGAAACTCGGGGTTTGGCACCACTCGCCTTGACTTTCTCGATCTCATGCCGGAGCTTTTCGATGCTCGGTCCGTCAAAGAAGCTGCGGATAGACACCTCCACCTCGAACGCCTTTCGGACCCCGCGCCAGAACTTGCATCGCGAGTAGCGAGTTACCGCCCAACTCGAAAAAATTGTCCCTTACGCCAAACTCCTTGCGGTCTAAAAGCTCGCGCCAGATCGACATTAATTGGCGTTCGGCATCGTCACGCGGCTCGATTTGCTCGCGTGTCGCAGCCCGAGCCTCGGTCGAGGGCATTGGCAGAGCGCTTCGATCGACTTCGCCGCTCGGCAATAGCGGGATTTCCGCTATTTCCCCAAAAAGATCGGAACCGTGTAGGCGGGTAGGCGCGTGAACAGGAATTGTCGCAGCTCTTTCGATGATAAAACCGCCCCGTCCTGGCCCACTACGTAGGCAGTCAGCTGACGAGCCTCGGGCGAACTGTTGTTGGTTAGAACCACCGCCTCCCGCACCAAATGATGCGCAGTCAGCCGTGGCTAGGACGTTGGTGGCTCTGATGGGGGTATCTGCCGCAGTAGGGCCTCGAGCTGCTCCGGAGAAAGCTTAGCTAACTCAGCGCTGAGGATGCCATGGTCCGCTACAGCGCGAGTGCGCGGCACGATCGGCGCGCGCCGGGGTATGGCACCGCTGGCCTTGGCTTTCTCGATCTCTTGCCGGAGCTCTTCGATGCTAGGTCCGTCAAAGAAGCTTCGGATAGACACCTCCACCTCGAACGTCTTTCGCACGCGCGCCAGGACTTGCATCGCGAGCAGCGAGTTGCCGCCCAACTCAAAAAAGTTAT
>Ga0126383_10000144_pt1 | contig 35051 bp, 40 predicted proteins | sample PanSoiMetPlot_35_FD_96882 | JGI IMG/M metagenome (GOLD analysis project Ga0126383, IMG submission 96882) | Tropical forest soil microbial communities from Panama - MetaG Plot_35 | ecosystem: Environmental > Terrestrial > Soil > Tropical forest > Bulk soil | place: Panama | collected 2016-02-17 | reverse complement strand
GCAGTCCGCCGGGGGCGTCTCGAATCTCGGCCAGCTGGCTGCGTCGGAAGCGGCACCAGACACGGCCCCGGAGGGGACGCCGAGCGATTCGTCATGGTACAATCCGGAGCGGGTCGCGGGGCGGAAAACGCTCGCGGGGCTCTCCGACCAGGCGCTCGCGCTCCAGGCCGGGATCGCGGACAGCCAGCTGCGGGCCGCAGCGGACCGAGGGGATGCGATGCTGAACGAGGATGGGAGCGTGACCGCGAACAACGATCCGGATGGCAACATCGGGTCGAATACCGACATCATGCACGAGTGGTTCTCGCGTGGGCACTCGTCGCCGCCGACGCCAGACCAGTATCAGCCCGCGTGGCAGCAGTCGCTGCAGGGGATGATGCAGTCGGGCGGGATGGCGGGAGCACAGCCGGATATGCCTGCATCGGAACAACATCGACACGCGATGCGAATTGCGCGAGAAGCGCGGCGCGCATTTGGAGGATAAGTAGGGGGCAGATGGGTATGGGGGGGTGGACAAAGTAGTCCCGGTTTTTGATCGCAGAAAACCGGAACGGCACTTGCGGCAGATGCAAGGCGTGCGCGGCGAAATCCAGCGCACGACGCAACCCCTGCGCGCGAAGGAAACCCGTGCCCTGCGCCGGGAGCAGGCGGGGCGGCGCTGATGGCCGACCCCTCCCAGCCGACGCCCCAGGCGACGCCGGGCACGACCACGTTGCCCGCCCAGCAGCAGAATATCTCCGAACTCGCCCCACTCCAGAAATCCATTTATCCCCGGACGAAAATCGACCGGTTGGGACTCAAATTCGCCAAGGGGCATCGGACCGCTGACATGCTCCAAGGCCCGCGCCCACTCATGCGGCGACCGAGGCGGGCGCGCTGATGCTGGGCGAGGTCCGAGTGCTCTCGGTCTTCGTCGGGGAGGAATTGATCCTTCCGATGCAATTCGCCGTGCCGCCCGAATTGGATACCCCGTCGCTGCGGCTCTATCGCGCGCTCGTCTTCGATGCCGTCCATGATTTCTGCCGGGAGGCCGTCGCGCACCGCACGCGGAACTGGTACGCCCGGCCGGTGCTGCGCGATCTGATCGCGTGGGTGACCGGGGGGCCAGCCGCCGTCCCGTATGCGACCGCGATGGCGGTCGGCTTCCCGAATGTTGATGCCGATGCGGTCGCAAGTCAATTGCTGAAAATCGTTGGCCTCAAACAGACGGGCGATCATCTCACGTTGACGCAGCGGCTCGTGCTGCCGATGGCGCGGGTGAAACTCACCCGCCGTGAACTGGTCCGTCGCCAACGCCGGACGCGCGTCCGGGTGTTCGCGGAAGGAGAATCGGATGACCATTCCCAAAGCCACCGAGGACACGGTCGACCAGCAAGTGAAGCTGTCGAGCCTCGCCACGCTGCTGGTCGACCGGCAGGCCGAACTCGCACGCCTCGAACAGTCGTTCACCGCGATGCAGGCGAAGGAAGGGAAGGAGCGGGCGCGGATCGAGTCCGATATGGCGTCCCTCCGCTCGGAATTGTCGTCGCTCGGGGAGGCGGTCACGGCCAAGCAGAAGGAACTGCATGGACTGGAGTCTGAACTCGCCCACGTCAAGCAGGAACTGAGCGCCCATCGCGGGGACCTCGCGGGCGCGGAGGTGGAACACGCGATGAAACGACCCGAAGATGAGGATGAGGACGAGTTTGACGACGAGGACGAGGGCGACGAGTCCGAGCCGGAGTCGTCGACCGGGCATCCCCGGCCGAAGAAGGCGAAGAAAAAGGCGCGCTAATGCCACAGGAACGGCCCCTGGGTGTGCCCCTCTCGGTGCCGGAGAAGGGCCGGACGGTCACCCGCTTTACCCTGATCCGCCGGATGATCGGGGATCAGGATAGTCAGTGGGTGCATTTGCAGTGCATCTGCCCGTTCACGATCACGGTCGGGGGGACGTTTCTCGCGAACACAGTCGTGCAACTCTACGGCTGGAACGGGGAACTCTTGCCGTCGATCCTGGCGCAGCAGGCGGCCCCGGTCTCGGACCCGATCATCACCGCCGGGACCTACACCTACTGGGCGGCGCTCGATTATCTGGCCGCGACGGTGCGGAACGCTGGATCGGGGTGGGGGGTGACGGTGGAAGGAGTGGCGGTCGAAACCGATCCTGGCGGCTTCTAGATGGGAGCGAATCACCGCATCACGCACGGCTTCGACGATCACCGCTTCCACAAGGTGATCGCGGACGCCTTCCAGATGATCCCCACGCCGGGGGCGGGGTACATCATTGCCTCCGATTCCCAGGGGAATTTCGTCTGGACGCCTGCCCCGAGCGGGGGCGGGGCCGGGGGCGATCAGCTGTGGAAGGTGAATACCGATCACCAGCTGCTGCAGCCCTCGACGCCAGACCCGGGCTCATCAACCGGCGGCGTGCTCTATCCGGGCATCTGGCTCCCGGGGCCAACCGGGACGATCAACGTGACGCCGGATACCTGGCTCTACGGCACGGCGGACTTTCGCCCGCTCGGCACCGCAGCGGAACTCGGGATCAACTCGGTCGGCACGGTGAAGATCGCCGCGAGTGGGCAGGACATCCTGAAGACGACGCTCGGGGGCTCGGTCTTCCTGCCCCCGCTCGATCCGTCGACCATCTTCGATGCGGAGCGGTTGGTGGTGGGGGGCGGGGTCCAACTCGGGGCGGCGAATCAGACGAACGAGGGCACGCTGCAGTGGACCGGGACCACGTTCCAGGGCCGCATGGGCGGCAAGTGGGTCGACATCCCGGGCATTCAGGGATCGACGACGGGGCCAAATCCTCCAGCGAATCCGCAGCCGGGTGACCTCTGGTGGCGGAACACGGACGGGAACCTCTACGTCTGGTACGACGACGGGAACTCCAAGCAGTGGGTCCCGGCGATGGCGTCCGTCGGCAAGGTGACGGCGCAGCAGTTCTACTTGGTCTCGGGGGCTTATGCCGGAGGCCCGACCGCCTCCTTGTCGCTCGGCTTCTATGTGGCGGCGCTGCCGTTCACGTTGCCGGGGGGGCTCGCGGGGAGCCAGGCGGTCGCGAAGACGGCCCCGACGAGCACGACGAATTTTGACGTGCGGGTGAACGGCACCTCCAAGGGGTCGATCAACTGGAGCGGCGGGGTGACGACGGCGGCCTTCACCTGGGCGGCAGCGGTCTCGATCGCGCCCGGGGACCGCATCGAACTCATCGCGGCGGCGACGCCGGATGCCACGCTCGCAGACATTACGTGGACGCTCCGGGGGGCGCTATGAGTTGGATCGTCGGAGACGGCTTCGATTACTACGGGAATGTGGCGGACCTGGCCCGCAGCGTGTGGGATACGGTCCCGAATTCTCCGTCGCTCGGGTCGGTCGCGCTCACGACGAAGCCAGCGCGGTTCAGCCCCGGGCAATACGTGTATGGGTCCGGAGCGAATTACACCTGGGGCACCAAGACGATCGGCTCGAATGAGACGACGCTCTACATTGCAGTGGCGGTGTACATGGAAGGCGCACCGCTCGGGGCCTATGCCGGGGTCTATTTCAAGTTTCTGGATGCCGGGGCCGCGCAATGCACCATCGTCTTGGAGGCGACCGGGAACATCGTGCTGAAGCGGGGCGATCAGAACGGGACCGTCGTGGCGACCTATACGGCGGCGATGCCCCAGGACTTGTGGCAGCATTTCCAGTTCAAGGTGGTGATTGACCCGACGGCGGGGACGTTCACGGTGCGGAAGAACGGTGCCCCGACGGATACCTTCACGGCGACGGCGCTCAATACCCGGGCCACCGCGAATTCGTACGCGAACTCCTTTGCCTGGGGGAATGGCAGCGTCTCCGCGAATTATTTCCGCATTGACGACTTGCTGGTGTACTCCGGCTCCGGGGCGGCCCCGAACACTTGGGTCGGGGATACGCGGGCGATCTGCTTGCCAGCTGTCGCGGATTCGGCCGTGCAGTTCACGGCGACGCCGGGCGGTACGCAAGCCGTGGCCTCGGGATCGAACGTCATCAACCAGGCGTTCAACGCAAACGAGATCAATTTCACGAACACGATCACGCCGACGCGCGGGGGATTGCTCTCGAATATCACGCTCTCGCTGCAGAGCGGGGTTACTGGGAACCTCCAGGCGGCGATCTATCTCGGGGATGGGGGCGGCGGCTATCCGGGCACGCGCATGGCGGTCTCGACGGCGGTGACGAATCCGGGAGCCGGGACGGTGACCTTCACGTTCCCGGCAGGCACGTATCTTTCGCCGGGCAATACCTACGTCTGGGCGATTCTGGCCAACGTCGCGTTCACGGCGATGTCGGCCACCGCGACGCGCTGGTACAAGGCGCAGCCCTACGCGAGCGGTTTCCCTGATCCCGCAGGAGCCATCTCGACGGATGCGGCGACGCGCTTTCCCTACATGGTCGCGACACTCACCGGCAACTGCCTCATGGTGTCCGAACTCCTGGCGAATGGGGATACGGACTACGTGCTGTCCGCGACCCCGACGCAGCAAGACCTCTACGACGTGGCCGATCTAGTGGGGGTGACGGCGCAGGCGATCATTGGCGTGGTGTCGAAGATTTACGTGAAAAAGTCGGATGCCGGAGCCCGGACGGGACAACTCCAAGTGGTCTCCGGGGCGACGACGGTGACGGGGGTGGATACCGCGCTGTCCTCGACCTACTCCTATCTCTCGCGTGTCGATACGACGGACCCGAATACCGCAGCGGCGTGGACGCTGGCCGGGGTAGCCGGGATCAAGGTGGGCGCGAAGGTGACCTCGTGACGGACCTCCGGCTCTCGCAGACGGTCGCGGAACTTTGGGTGACCGATACCCCTCGGACGGTGCTCTCGCAGGCCCTGTTCGAGACCTGGGTGATCCAAGTCCCGCCGACGACGGAGGTGCTCTCCCAGCTGCTGGCCGAGGTGTGGGGCACCTATACGCCGACCACCAAGGTGGTGGCCTCCCAGGTGCTGATCGAGGTGTGGGGGAGCACGACGGCTGCCGTGCCGAATCCGCCCCGGCGGTATCGAGAAAACACACAGGTGATCTGATGCCCGTACTCGATTTCCCGAATCCACCACTCACCGTCGGCCAGCAGTACGCGGGCTCGAATGGGACCACGTATCAGTGGGATGGTCAGGTGTGGTTTGCTGCCGATGGCGGGATCACGCCCGTCGGACCGGCAGGGGGGGATTTGACGGGGTATTATCCGAATCCGCTTATTGGCCCCCTCAAAGTGACGGACGCCAAGGTCCACGACGTGGCGTGGGGCAAGCTGACCGGCGTGCCGGGTACCTTCCCGCCCGGGGGGGCCGCAGGCGGTGATCTGCTGGGGTCGTCGTACCCGAATCCGATCATTGCACCGGGGGCGGTGACGCGCGCTAAGATGGCTCCGAATGCGCCCTGTGCGCCTTCCTCGTATGCGGCGGTGCCCGTCAATTTCTTCTTGGGCTCGACTGGGGGGGTTGGCTGGACGACGATAGTGGGGGTGGCGGTGACGACGCGCGGGGGCTCTGTCTTCCTGTTCGCGTCGGGCTCGCTCTCCGGGACGTGTGACGCGGGGACCGGGAACATCGGGCTCCGGCTAATGCGGAACTCGACGACCTGCACCGCGTCCATGCACAACGTGACCGGCTACGGCGTGTACGCGCCGCTCCCGGGGCTCTCCTGGGTGGACCCGGCTCCCCCGGCGGCGACCTACATCTACACCTTTCAGGCGTTCACGGAGCCGAACTGTTACGTGATTAGCTCGAACGTGGCCGGAGGCGGTCTGATCGCGATGGAGGTCGGCTAGTGGCTATCGAACCGCCAATCTCGATGCAGCAAAATTCGATCTGTCTGGCCGGGAATCCAGCCGCCCCCGTCCCGCGCGTCAAATTCGAGCGGACGCATGCGGGTGGCTATAACCGGCTCGAACCCGTGCTGAGTGGGGATGTGCTGGCGGTGGTGGAAGCCGCAGGCATGACGCCGAGTGGGGACGATGAGACGGGGTGCCTGCTGCGCGCCGAAACGCTGGCCGACTGGACAGAGACGGCGCAACCCGCGCGCTGGGTTTTTCAGGTCGAAGGAATCGACTCGGTTGTCATCGACAAGACCGGAATTGTGATGGGCGGGGGCGCCGGTCCGCCAGGACCAGCCGGACCGCCGGGTCCGCAAGGGCCGCAGGGTGATCCGGGGACTGGGGCATTCCATTACGTGCAGGCGACAGCGGCGATGGTGTGGACGATTACGCATAACTTGTCCTTCTGGCCGAATGTCTCCGTGGTGGATTCGAGTGGGCGGGAAATCTGGCCGGGAACAATTGAGTATCCGAGTACGTCGACCGTGCAGCTGACGTTCTCGGCGGCGGTCGGTGGGGAAGCCTATTTGAGTTAGGGGAATGTGATGCCGACCATTTATGGATACGTCGATCTCGTTAAAAACGAGATTCGCAACGCAGTGATGCAAAATCTCGGCTCCGCACCGGCCTCGCCGGTGAAGGGGCTGATGTATTTCGATACCACCGCGAATATCCTTTATTGGTACAATGGCACGGCGTGGATCGCGGCGCAGTCGGGCGCGAGCCTGCCACCGGCCAGCACCGTCACGACGCAGGCGATTGGCGATGCCCCGGTCGTCGGCACCGGGACCAACTACGCCCGGGAAGATCACAAGCACGGGATGCCCGCCTTCGGGGTCATCACCGCGCAGACCACCTTTGGGCAGGCGAAAGCGGACGGCGCGGCGGTTACCATCGCGCGGTCCGATCATGTTCACGGGACGCCGACCCATGCCGCTGCTGACCACACGACGATTCCACTCTCGACGTTCGCGCTGCCGACAGCGTCGATTGACATGGGCAACTACCAGCTGAAGAACGTCGGGGGGCCGGGGGCGATCTACGATGCGGCGAACAAAGCCTACGTGGACAACGCGATTGCGGGGCTTTCGTGGAAGCAACCGGCGCGCGTGGCCTCGACGGCGAACGTCGTCGTGGCGACGGGTGGTTTGATCGCGGTTGACGGCGTGACGGTGGCGGCGGGCGACCGCGTGCTACTAAAGAACCAGACGACCGGCTCGGAGAACGGGGTTTATGTCGCCGCCTCGGGAGCGTGGGCGCGGGCGACGGACCTCGATGCGGGTCCCGAGTTGGTGAACGCGGCAGTCTTTATCTCGGAGGGCGCGACGCAGGCCGACACGGGCTGGGTCCAGACCGCGAACGCCCCGATCACGCCGGGCACGACGCCGCTCACCTTCGTGCAGTTCTCGGGGGCGAATACCTACCTGCCGGGCAACGGGCTCACGCTGACCGGCAACACCTTCGCGGTGGGGGCCGGGACCGGCATCGTGGTCTCCCCGGGCGTGACGGCGGTCGATACCACCGTGATTGCGACGCAAGCCTACGTCACCACCCAGATCACGGGGATGACGAAGAAATTCGCCGCCGTGTTGACAGGGACGGCGTCGCCCGAAACCGTGACTCACAATTTAAACACACGGGATATTCACCTCCAAGTCTACAATGGCGCGTCGCCGTACACGGCGGTGGTGGTGGATTGGGATGCCGCGACCGTCAACACGGCGACCGTCCGCTACAATCCGAATCTCGGGGCGGGCTACCGGGTGGTGGTGATGGGCTGATGCGGAATTACGGCATCGCGAACGCCGCACCGTATGCGAGTGCCCCGGCGGTCGGTATGGCGGGCGACCTCTACTGGGACACCGGGCAGAGCGCGCTCTTTGGCTCGGACGGGGCGGCGTGGAACAAGGTGGGTCCGTCCGGGGCGTCCTCGTGGACCGACAGCGGCACGACGCTCACGCCGAATCCGAGTACACGCACCGTCACTATCGTTGGCAATGTCGGGGAGGCGCTCACGTTCGGCTCACGCACGGTGAAGGGCCGACTCATGGCCCTCACGGGCCAGAACACCGTTGGGCTCCGGATGAACGCGGGATCGGGCACGACGCCTGACGATGCGACGGCTCCCGCCTGGTCGGCGCAGTTTGATCCGGGCGATGCCTTCGACATCTGGCGTTCGCCCGCTGCTGCCACACTGGCATGGGCGAATCTGCTGAAGCTCGATGGCACGGGGATGCTCTCGCTGCCGGGACCGCCAGCGGGCTCGGTAGACTTTGCGGAGGTCCAATTTGGCAGCCGCACGGGGAAGGGTCGCCTCATGGCGATCCCGACCCTCGACTGGATCGGGCTCACGAAGAACTGCAAGTACGGGGGCTCGACACCTGCCTGGAGCGTGGACGATGCGACCATCGCGAGTTGGAGTATCACTTTGACCCATGTGGATAACCTCACGGTGCAGCGTGCTCCGGCGGGCTCGACCACGTTCGCGTCCCCACTCGTGCTTGATGCGGCTGGCAACCTGACCATCACCGGCAAGCTGAGTCCTGGGGCCACACTGCGTGCCTCATCTTATCAGACGATTTCGGCGGCGTTCTCGACCAGTACCTACAACGCTTACGTGAGCGTCGCGACGATGCCGAACATCACCACGAGTGGTGGTGCGGTCTTGATTACGCTCAATCATAATCTCAACTACATTCAGCTTGGGGCCAGCGGCAACGTGGGTGTGCTGTTGATCCTCCGACGCAGCGGGACGCAGATCGTGATGAAATCGTGCCAAGCGGGTGGTGCGGTGGTGACGCCGTTGCCTGCCTTCACGTATCTGGATGTGGTCGCGGCGGGGACGTACGCCTACGAGCTACTCATCTGGATTCAGAGCGGCACGAGCGCGGTCGTGAACGGTGGGGGGAACTGGGTCGGGGAACTGACCGCGAAGGAATTGGGATAATGTATAAGTGTGTCGTCTGCAATAAGGAGTCCGAAGACCCGACCGGCTGGGCACGCGCGCAGATCACGCACACGCACTACGTGTCGGGCGAGCCGCCTGCCGTGACCTCGGACGAGCAGTTCACGGTCTACGATTTCGATACCGACAAGTGCCGGGATATGTGGATTCACAAGGCGGACCCCGGTCCGCCGAGTGGGGGTCTGACCTGATGGAATCGGTGAGCATTGAGGATCGTATCGCGAATCTCGATCAGCAGTTGCGGTATCAGCAGAGCGAGGTGGCGCGGTATCGACTTGCGCTGCAGACGGCGAAGCATCGGTGCGCGCAGGTCGAGGGTGCCATCGCGGCGTTACGCGGATTGCTCGAAGCCGGGAACGGGGCGGTGCCGCCCGAGGGAGGGGAACCATGAGAGCACTCATCGCGCTGGTGGTGCTGTGGGTCGCGACGGCGCAGGGCACCGTGCTCGATTCGTCGCAGGTGACCACGGGCACGCTCGCGACGGCGCAGACCGCGACCGGAGCCTCGGCCAACTCGATCAAGGTCGGGCGCGGGAAATACCGGACGCTCGTCGTGACGAGTTGGAACACGGCGGGGACGGCGACGACCCAGCTGGAAATTAACTGCACGGGGGCGGCGACCGGCTGGTCCCTGGTGAGCGGGAGTTCGAGTGCGCTCACCGTCTCGGCTGCTGCCGTCAGCGTCGTCTATCCCCTCTGCGAGTATCGGCTGAACGCGACCGCGTGTGCGACCTGTAGCGTGAACGCCAGCTTCTTCCTCGGCCCGGAAATGCAGTGAACCCGACGCTCCGCAGAATTGCCCTCCAGGCGCTCTACGACGCCTGCCACGGGCCGCTTTCGGCCTTCATCGCGGTCTGGACCCTCTATGCCCTCCTGCTGCTCTGTACGCGCGCCTGGGGCGGTCCGGCGGATACCCTGGGAGTCGGGAGCCCGATGACCAATAGTGGCCCAGCGGTGGTGGGGATCGGGGTGCCCGCGACGACCACCACGACCACGCTGCCCTCTTTCAACATCCCCGCTGCGGGCAATGCGGACGCGAACTGCCCGAATACCATCCCCGTGATGAACGCGACGCAGTCGAGCGTGTTCGGCTACGCCAACCTCGCGCAGACTTGCCCGACCGGCGCGAACGCCGGGGGCTACAACGTGACCCTGATCGGCGTCTTTATCGGTGCTAGTACCGCAGGGAAGCACGTCTCCTGCTCGCTCTACGACTCCGCTGGTCCCCCACGGAACAAGGTGGCGGCGGGCTGCGACACGGTCCCCTACGCCTTCGGCGGGACCAACCAGAACTCCTACGCCGTCGCCGCGACCTCGGGCACCTGTCACGTCGCCGCGAACACCCGGTACTGGATCGCCTGCACGACCGACGATGCCGCGACGAGCTTCGGGATTCAGAACCCGCCCACCTGCACCGGCTGCTTCGCCTGGGTGTCGCAAGCCTACGGGACCTGGCCCGCCACGCTCACCCCGGCAGGGTCCTACAACGAAACGATGGCCGCGTATCTCACGGTGCAGTGATGATGCATCCCATGGCGCTCGTGCTGCCGCTCTGTCTGCAGAATCTCGGAGAGGCGGTGGTGCTGGGTCCCACGTCGCCCGCGAACATGGAGGGCGCGATTGATTCCAGTATGGAGCCGCTCGGGCCGATTTTCCTCGATCACGCGGACACGCTGGGGCAAGGGACTGTGAACACGAATGTGCTCGCAGAGACGAGCCAGCTACAACTGCACGCCGCGCCGCAGCCGCAGACGACCTTCCACTTTGACGTGCGGACCACCATTGTGGTGGCGGCACTGAGCTACGGGATTACGGACCAGCTGGATGCCAGCCTCGTCCTGCCGATCGTGCAGGAGGATGCGACCGTCCGCGCGCAAGTGGGACCCTTCGTCGGGCACACGACGTTCTCGGCGGTGGGGGTGAGCGATCTGAGTGTGCGGTTCAAGTATCGCGTCCATCCCAATCTCGCGCTGACGTTGAAGGCGATCTTCCCGACGGGCGATGCGACGCGCGGGTTCGGGCTCGGGACGTACTGGCTGAGCCCCGGGGTGGTGGCCTCGTGGCCCATTGGCACGCGGGCACAGCTGAATGCGCGGGTGGCGGGTGAGTTCGATGTGACCGCGTTTAAGGAATCGGGGCTGAGCTACGGGGTCGGCGCATCGGCGCTGGTCGGTCCTGTGGCGGTGGTACTGGAATTTCTCGGGAGCACGGGCACTCAAAACTCCTTATCCCTTTTCGATGTGACGTATGGCGACGGAAGCACGTTCGATGTGGCGTTCGGGGTGCGCGTGCCTTTGCCGCATGGGCTCATGGTGTTCGCGGCGGGCACCTATGCGCTGGATCACGATGGGGTTCGTCCTACTGGCATCTCTCCCGTGCTGGGCATCGGCTGGAACGTGCCATAACATGACGCTGCACCTGGCCAAGAAATGCAACCTGTGCCCGGCTGAGCCGGGACCGCCTGGTGCCCCTGGTGCCCCTGGTGCTGTTGGTGCCCCTGGTGCGCCTGGTGCTGTTGGTGCCCCTGGTGCCCCTGGTCCCTCTGGTGCGCCTGGTGCCCCTGGTGCCCCTGGTGCCCCTGGTATGGCCGGAGCCATCGGGCCAACGGGGCCGACGGGACCGCCCGGGATGGGGGCGGGCAGCGTGACGGCGCGGAGCGAGAGTACCAGCGTGCCCCGGCCGAATGTGAATCAGGAGGTCGTCGTCACGGTGGACTGCCTCGCCGGGGAGGTGCCGATTGGCGGGGGCGTGCTGGCCGAGGCATCGGATGCCGTCGACAACACCCGGATGCATCTGCAGGAGAGTGGACCGACGGCAACGGGCTGGCTCGGGCGCGCAGCGGCCACGGCGCGGTTCGGGATGGGCAGCACGTTCACGGTGACCACCACGGTGTACTGCCTTGCGCCATGACGACGGCCATACCACCGCCCCCGGGGGGCTGGGTCGACACGGTGTCGAAGCTGGTCATCCAGGTCGGCTTCCCGACCGTCATGGCGGGCGTGCTGCTCTGGTGGATGCTCACCCGCTTCGATGTGGTGATTGCGCGCATGGAGCACAACGCCGGAGTGCTCGATGCCTTCGTGGCTGAGATGCGGGCACAGACGATCGAAATTAAGGCGCAGACGCAAGCGGTGACGGAGATTGCGAAGGACTCCAAGGCCCTCATCGACCTCCATGAGAAAGAACTGCGGGAGAAAGGACCGACGCCATGAGCGGGTACATTAACCGGAAATACTACTACGACTCGGTGCGGGGCTCGCTGTTCTCGGGGTCCATGAGTCAGCCCCAGGTCGATGGGCAGAACGCGATCCTCGACTACGCCGAAATGTTGCAGTGGGATGATCGCTGGCTCGCCTACCTGCTCGCCACGACCTACCACGAGACGGCGCTCACCATGCAGCCGATTGCGGAGTACGGCAAGGGCAAGGGGAAGCCGTATGGGCAGCCAGCCGGGCCGTACAATCAGGTGTACTACGGGCGTGGGTTCGTGCAGCTGACGTGGTACGAGAATTACCAGAAGCAGGACGTGAAGCTGAAATTGAACCAGCAGCTGGTGAAGACGCCGGATACGGCGCTCGATCTGCAGATCGCGACCCAGATCATTTTCGGGGGCATGGCGGACGGGGATTTCACGGGCGTGGGATTGCCCAAATATATCAACGACACGCAGACGGACTACTACAACGCCCGGAAGATCGTGAACGGGTTGGATCAGGCGAGCGCGATCCAGGGCTACGCAGTCAAGTTCACGAATGCGATTACCCATCTGGCGGGCGCATGAGCGACGACTGTCCGAATTGCGCGTTCTACCGCAATCAAATCTTGAACCTCACCTCGGAGCGGCAGGATTTGACGAACCGCTTGATGGCGGCGCTCTCGCCTCCGGCGTACCAGGCGTATCAAGCCCAGGGACAGCTGCAGGGCGGCCCGGTGGCGAATCCTGATCTGGTGCCCACCGAGACGGTGGTCGATTCCGAAGGCCAAGCCTGGGTGCGAGTGGCTGGGCGGCTCGTGAAACAAGAGGACTGGAAGAAGGCGATGGACGGGGCGGTGTACCTCGATGAAGCGGGTCGCCCGGTTCCGGCCGAGGAAGTCAACCGAGCAATGGACATGCTCGACTCGATGATCGGGGGAGGAAAGCTATGAGACGGATTCTGGTAGTCGCCCTGCTCGCGGTGGCGGTCTCGGCCCAGGCGGCGGTCGTCTGGAAGGTGACCAAGCCATCGGATTGTACAGCGGCAGCGACGCCGACGATCTGCTGCGTGTCGGCGGCTCCGGCGGTGAATCCCGCCTGCCTCAATCGGCAGAGCGGGGGCTCGCTTTTTATCGTGCGATTCGATGTGGCCGGGGATGGCGGGACGTACACGGGTGGGGGCGATGCGCTCAATGCGGCGAACTTTGGCTTGCTCGGGCTGAACACCGTGCAGTGGGTGGTCTGCAACGGCGCGAGCGGTCTGCAGCCGGTGGCGCTGGCCGATGCCACGGGGAAGACGGTGCGGGTCAAACTCTACGCGGCGGGAGCGGGGACCGAGTATAGCGGCACCGTGGCCACCACGACCCAGTTCGTCTGCACGGCGTACGGGACCTGATGATCGGGCCGCCCACCACCGCGCTCAGTACGACGGTTGAGGGATCGGCGGTCACCGATCCCCGGAAACCGCAGCCGGGGTACACCCCGAATCCGGATGAGCGAAAGGTGATCCAGCGGGTGACCGAGCGCATCCAGTTCACAGGGCGCGAGAACGCGCGCTGGGCGCTCGAACGCCAGATGTTTGAGACCATCGCGTTCTTCTGCGGCATCCAGTGGATGGAGTGGTCGGATTCGACGCGCCGGTTCACGCGCTGGAATGCGCCCTCGTGGTTCCCGACCCCGGTCACAAACATGCTCGCGCCGCGCATCGGGGTGATGCAGGCTGGGCTCGCGCGCTCACAACCCCAGGGCCGGGTGCGTCCGAACACGAACGAGCCTGCGGACATTCAGGCCGCCAAGGTGGCCGAGAAGCTGATCGGCCATTTCTACGACGTGGCGGACGAGGACCCGCTGCGGGACGAATCCTCTCTGATCGCCGTGCTCACGGGGACGGTGATTGCCGAGGACATCTTCAATCCGCAGGCCGGACGGGTGATGGCGGTGCCGCGTCTCACGCAGGAGACGACCCCGATCATGGAGGATGCCGCCCAGTGTGTGGCGTGTGGCGGCCAGGCCGATGCCACCCAGGTGACGGGCATGTGTCCCAACTGCGGTGCGCCGGGCATGGAGGCGGCGCAGCGGCCCCGGTTCTGGCCGGATGGCAGCCCGATCGAAACCTCGCAGATGACGCCGGAGACTGATCCGGAGACCGGCGAGCCGATGATCGACTACATCCCCGAGGGCGAGATTCAATCCCGGGTCCGCAGCCTGATGAATTTTTACTGGGACCCGAAGGCGAAGAACCTGGCGACGGCGCGCTGGTGCGGGGAGGCGATCTACGTCGACCTCGACTGGATCGACGAGAATTTCCCGGACATGGGGCAATATGTCGGGAGCGAAGAAGGCGTCGATGCCATGAATTTCTACGAGGCGTCCATCCTCTCGCTGGTTGGTCCGTCGGTGCAGGGCTCGGCGTACTACGGCGGCACGCAGTTCTACCGCCACGGCGCGGTGCTGCGAAAGTATCAGGAGAAGCCCTCGCAGCAGTTCCCCGATGGCCTCTATGCCATCGTGGCCAACGGGGTGCTGCTGCACTCCGGGCCGCTCCCGATCACGGACGAGAACGGGAAAGTGACCGGGGATTTCAACTACACCGAATTCCGCTACGATCTGGTGCCGGGGCGCTTCGCCGGGCGCACGCCTGCGGAGGACATGGTCCCGCTCCAGAAGCGGATCAATGGCATCGACTGCCAGCTGATCTTGAACCGGAAAACGATGCTGTCGCCCTGGGTGCTGGCCCCGAAGGGCTCGGGTCTGGACCCGTCGCGTCAGTACATGAAGCCCGGGGCGACCGTGCTCTACAACTTTGTCGGGGTCGGGGCCGCCCCCCAAGTCGTCCCTGGCACCCCCCTGCCGCAGCAGATCATGGACGAGCGGCAGATGGCGCTCCAGGCGATGGACATGCTCGCGCAGGATGCCGCGACAATGGGGAAGGAAGATGTGCCCGCCGGGGTGCGGAGCGGCATCGCGATGAACTTTGCGAAGGAAGCAAAAGAGGAGGTTACCATTCCCCGGCTCAAACGCTGGGGCGAGTGGATTTCCTGTCGCGATCGGAAAAAGCTGCTGCTCGCGCAGCGGTTCTACCGCGAGCCCCGGATCGTCAAATTGCTCGGGGTGGGGAACCAGTGGCAGGCGAAGACGTTCACCGGAGCCGATCTGCGGGGCAACACCGATGTCTCGGTCGATCCGGGGACGCTTATCTGGCGCTCGCAGTCTGCCAAGCAGCAGACGATCATGGACGCCGTCGAGGGTGGCCTGATCGACGTGAATGACCCGGTCCAGAAGCAGAAGCTGCTAGAGCAACTCGGCATCGAATCGTTCGACACCCAGATCGGTCCCGATCATCGCCGCGCCGAGAAGGAGAATGCGGCGATGGATGACGGCATCCCGACCCAGATCACGGCGGTCGACGACCATCAGGTCCACCTCTCCGAGCACATGGCCCGGATGAAGGACCCGTCCTTCGACGAACTGCCGCCGGAGGCCCAGCAAGCCTACCAGCAGCACGTCGAAATGCACAACCAGGCCGTCGATCAGGCTGAGCAGGCTGACGAGCAGCAGAAGGAGCAGAAGATGCAGGAACGCATCACGATGGCCTCGGAAGCGAAGGCGGCCGGAGTCGATGCCCTGCTTGCAAGTGCTGAACGGTCCGTACAGGAAGAACAAGCTGCGCCGCCTGGATAAGGCGTTGGGTGATCGGGGGGTGCCCACACCGTCCCCCCGTTGGCGAAGGGTGCCCGGCCACACGCGGCACCGGAGAGGATGATGAGCGAACCCACCGCAGCCCCGAGTACCACTCCGTCTGGACCCCCGGCGGGAGCCCCACCGAGCGGTCCGCCCCCAGCAGCCCCGAGCGCGCCCGCAGGAGGCCGGGACGGGTCATCGGCCCAGTCCGCCCCGTCCAAGCCGCCAGCGGGCACGCCAGGGGCCGCAGAGGGCACGTCTGAGCAGGCTGCTGCGACGCCGGAAGGCGTCAAGCCGATCGACGAGCCGCACGTCCCGTGGCGCAAGTTCCGGGAGGTGCAGACGGACGCGACCCGTGCCCGCTCCGCGCATCAGCAGGAGATGGGGCGGGTCAACACGCAGATCGAGGAACTGCGGCGGGAAAACCAGCAGCTGACGAGTGTCCGGGATGATTTCCGGGTGCTCGAACAGCTGATCGAGGAAAATCCAGACCTCGCAGAGCAGTTGTTCCAGCGCGCGGGGTCGGTCCGGGAGGGATCGAAGCAGGCAGCGGCGCAGCCGCATGCCGATCCGGCGATCCTGAACGAGGTGCGGCAGCTGCGGTCGATGATCGAAGGCGACCGCCAGCGCGTGAGCCAGGCCCAGGAGCAGCAGCAACTCCATGCCACGGACACCGAACTGAGTGGCGTGCTCGGGAGGCTGCTGGCCGATAACCGCCTGGACGATGGGTGGCTGCCACATGCACGGGCGTATGTCTTGGATGCCGCCCGTCGGATACCGACTCTCGAAATGCACGAGGTTCCGTACATCTTTGCCGAGTGGGCGAAGCCGCTCCAGGGCTTGCTCGTGCGGCAATTGAATTCCTGGCGGAACGGGAAAGCTGAGGACGCTCGCGTCCTTCCGCCCGTTCCCAGCACCGGGGGCCACGTCAGTGGCACGGTACCGCACGGGGCCAACGACATGACGACCAAGCGCCTACTGGAGGAACGGCTGCGAGCCCTGGGGTGGAAGGATTAGGAGGACACCCTCGCCATGGTTCCAGCGACGATTGACAACATTTCCGAACTATCCGCCATCCTGAAGACCGTCTTCGGGCAAGGCGTCGAGCAGCAACAGAACCTGGCCGCAATGCTCTACAAGCGGTTCGGGGAAGCGGGCATCAGGTTCGGTGGCAATAGCTACGAATTCCCCGCCCGCATGGTGAACACCCAGAGCGTCGGTGCTCGTGGCTACCGGATCAGCCTGCCGGAGCCGATTCTCAACATCGACGTGACGTGCCGCGTCCGCCAGAAATTCTTCTACGGCACGTTCGACATCACCGGCCCCGACATCGAGAAGGGGAAGGGGAACGTGAACGCCTTCGTGAACACGCTGACCGACAAGATGCGGTCGCTCACGGAGACGATGCTGAAGGACATGAACATGCAGACCTACTTGGACGGGACGGGCGTGCGCGCCACGATTCCGACTGGGGCGGTCTTCACGGGGGCGAACATCGCGGTCGATCAGGTCAAGTATCTCCGCGTCGGGATGCAGGTGAATTTCATCAGCGGTGCAGACGGCGTGACGCTCCGGGGCGCGGCTCTGGGCGACTCGGATGCGGGCGACGCGACCGGCACGTATTTCCAGAAGCGGTTCACCATCAGCCGGATCGACACCAGCACCTCGCCCCCGACCATTCAGGTGGCGAGTGCGGCGGGCACCATCAACCCGGTGTCGGGCATGGGGCTCGTGATCGGAGACGTGATCGTCCGTCACAAGGCGGTGGGGGCAGAACTCACCGGGCTCGGCGCGATCATCGACGACGGCGTCAACGATCCCGGCGCAGTCGTCCTGCAGGACATCGACCGGGTCGCCAACCCGCTCTGGCGGGCGAAGATTCTGAACGCGGCCGGGGGCGACATCAGCCTCCAGCTGATGCAACTCGGGATGGACTTGCCCGAGGTGCAGTCCGGGCGGCGGATCACCACCGTGATCGGCAGCTACAACATGCGTGACCGCTACCTGCAGCTGCTCGTCCCGCAGAAGCGGTTCACCGACTTGAAGCTGGACGGCGGCTTCCAGACCCTGGAGTACAACGGACGCGATTTCATGGTCGATGTCGATTGCCCGGACGGCCAGGTGCTGTTCTTGAACGACGACTCGATCCAGAAATTCGGGCTGTTCGACCTGGCTTTCGTCGAGCAGACCGGCGGCATCCTGAAGCACGACTCGCTGATGGCGGGCGACGTGTTCTACGGCTTCATGCGCTCGATCTGTAACCTCGGCACCACCCAGGCCAATGCCAACGCCAAGATCGTGAACGCCGTTGTCGATCCGAACTACGTCGTGCCGTCCTAGGAGGACCGATGCCAGCAATTTTGACCAATGCCGGGCCGCCCGGGAACGTGCTCTCGGACATCACGGAGTACCTCGACGATCGCAAGTGGCTCTTTTTTGAGCGGGGCTTGATGGTCGTGTGGACCGAATTGAAGACGATGTCGGGCGTGTCGTGGGACCCGCAGCAGGCGATGATCGACTCGGTCGTCGGACGGTACAACTACAAGGGCGGCTCCGTCGTGGTGCAGCCCCCGGTGCTGTCGCGCAGCGGCGTGCCGGGGACCAGCACGCCGATCTGGGGCTACTAGGAGGCAGCCATGGGCATGACGCTCAGGCAGTACATGGATGATCGGCTCCGCTGGGTCATGTTCGAAAAGGGCCTGCAAGTGGAGTGGAATTATCTGAACCAGATCGTCAACTCCCTCTGCGGCTCGGGCTTCACGGCGAGTACCACGGAATTCGGCACCGCCGATCTGACCGCCGCGACGGGGATCAACAAGAACACCACGAAGACGTTCTCCGGGACCTTCGCTTCTGGCGCACAAGCTGGAGGTACGGGGTTCACGGTTCCTCCGGCGGACCTGGCGGGCATTGTGGGGCCGCCACCGCCCCGGATATCCTTCAAGGTCCCCACCGCAGGATTCCGGACCACCACCTAGATGCCGCATCCGCTCCATGTCCCGGATCGGTCCGTCGTCGCAGACCTGCGGCGGATCGACCGGGACCTGTCCGTCGACTGGGTCGAACCGCCTGGACGCTGGGGAGTGTTCCATGCGCTGCAGGTGGATGGGAATTTCGAGGACTCGGTCGATCAGCTGGCGCGGCAGCTGCAGTGGACGGCGGCGCAGCACGGCTACGCCTGGAGCCACGAGGACTGCGCGCTGACAGCGGTCAATGCCGTGAAGGCGCGGAAGCTGGTCTGCTACGTCGTGAACGAAGACGGGAGCTACCGGGCGCTCGATAGCCGCATCGTCAAGAAACTCAAGCGGCTCGACTGGCAGCGCCAGAATCTCGACATCAAGGACTGGACTATTTTGATGAACGCGCGGGCGGACGCGCTGCGGACCGCTCGCCAGCTGACAGAAGGGGATGTCTGGCAGACCATCCGGTCGGACCGGGTGTTCGGTCGGATGGTGTCGGACATCCTCTGGGGGATGCGGCCGGTGCGCTCGGTCATCATCCCCGAAGGAGTCCCGTATGCCCACGCTGATGAGCGGGATGAATCGCCCGCTGCTGGTGCGAGTTCCGGGGCGCAAGCCCTCGGTGATCGCTGCAATGGAGTCCGTGTGGCCGTCGCGGACCCTCGTGATCCCCCCGCAGGTTCCGTTTCAGGTCAGTGACGGCGACCTGGCCGTCATACTGGAGTCGCAGGGGTATCAGGGTCTGGTGGAAGCGTCGGAGGCGGCGCTGGACGAGGCGCTCATCGAAGCCAAGTCCAAGCGGATGCAGTTCCTCGACTATTTCATCAACCAATTCCGCGAGGAAAACGCCCGCCGCCGCGCCGAAGGAGCCGGAATCCTGATGCCGAAGAAGGTGCATCGGGACGCCCTGAAGGAACTGAAGAAGCTGCAGGAGGAACTGTCGACCATCGACGCCGAACTCCTGGGCGAGCCGACGCGCCGGGCGCTCAAGCGCGAGACGGTCGAAGACGTGGCGACCAAGGAACTGACCGCCTTCGGCATCACGCCGGGCACGGCTCCGCTGGTGCCGGAAGGGATGCCGCTCACCGATTTCGAGGGCTCGTGATGCCTGCCCATGTGGTGCTGGTCGGCCTCGCGTTCCTGTCCTTCGTGCTCGCGACGGCGCAGGCCCCGATCCCCCGGGTGAATCTCATCGGGCTCGGCCTCGCCTTCTGGTCGCTCGCGGAGTTGCTGGGAGGCCGCTGATGTCAGCCATCGTCACGATCACGCATCAGCATTCCGCAGCGGATGAGTGGGAGACGAGTGGGACCATGAGTCCGGGCGTGTACGCCACGGGCGGGGTGCCTTTTACCCCACGCCAGTTCGGATTCACGACGCTGCGGACGGTGTTCTTCCCCAGTGTGAATTACTGGGAATACACCCCAGGATCATTCACCACCGTCACGGGAGTCATCGACTGGAAGAATCTCAAATTGCTGATGTATTCGGGGCAGACAGAAAATGTGAATGCCACGGACATGAGTACCCTGATGATTCCGTTCACCGCGCGAGGGATCGTCTAATGGCCAAGTGGATTCAGGGCGCGATCAAGCACCCCGGAGCCTTCACCCGCAAGGCCAAGGCGGCGGGCGAGAGCACGCAGCAGTATGCGCGCAGCGTGCTGAAGGAAGGGTCTGGGGCGTCCACCCAAACCAAGCGGCAAGCGGCCCTGGCCCGCACGCTGCGTAGCTTCCACCGCTAGGTCATGCCGTCCGTCTCGCAGGCCCAGCAGGGCTTTATGGGGGCCGCCTACGCACGAGCGAAAGCGGGACACCCGCGTGCGGGTGATCCGGACATGAGCATCAAGCAGCTGCGGGATTTCGCCAAGACGAAGCGCACGGGGCTTCCAGCCCGCGTGTCGAAGCGGGGGATGGGACGCTAATGGCAGCCATCATCATTATCGGCGGCGGCGGGGAAAAGCCCTCGGGCGGGGAGCAGGACTATCGCAGCGGCATCCCCGGACCCGGTCCGTCTCCGGACGACGAGGAAGATCGAACGGATCGGGGGCCAGGCCGTGGCGAGCAAGACTACCGCTCGGCCGAACAGGATCAGTTCGGTTCTGAGGCCCTGGACCGGTTTATGAACCAAGAAGATGCACGCGCGGCGGCTGCAGAGCGGCGGCATGGACGCCAGGTCTTTGGTGCGCGGCCGACCGTGCGACAGACGAGCGCCCGCTCCACGGGGCGGTAGCCGAGGAAGGGGTTCATCATGGGACTACAGAGTGGCCAGGTGGGTGGCCTGGGCGGATTCTCCGGGAACGGGGGAGCCGGAAGCGGCTACACCGCTCCGATGCCGCGAGGCTACAGCGCGCCGACCAATAGCACCGGAGGCGGCGGCCAGGGCAAGGGGGTCCGGGCCAAGCGGGACATCGGCATGCCGAGTCGCCTCTCGCACCGCAAGTTCGGGCGGGGGCGATGACGACGGAGGAATACGAGAAGCCTGAGCGGATTGCCCCTCGGACGCCGTCTGTGGACGCGCATCCGGACGACAAGGCGAGTCCGGATCAGACGCGGGCCGTTGAGCAGGACGACTTTCGGCGCAACACCGTCGACAACTGGCGGCGGATCGGGCTGAACAGCTGGCGGCCCACCTCGCGCAGCGTCAGCCGCTGACCGATGCCAGCACCGGGCTATCTGCAGGTGTCGGACCTGCGGACGATGTTGCGTGCGGTGACGGACCACACGCGCCCGGCGTTCGATACCGAGATTCTGTTCGCGCTGAACTACGGCTACCAGACCGTGGTGCGCGCGATCACGTCCGTCCGCTCGCAGTTCTTTGTCGCGGTGGTCGATCCGTTCACGATCCCGGGTGCCACCTCCAGTCCGCCCCCGGCGATCGAGATTGACCTCTCCGGGATCGAGCCTCCGCTCTGGCGGCCGATCCGGCTCGTCGCGACCAAGGACTCGGCCACCCGGGGGGCGCTCTTTCGCTACCGCTCCATGGTGGCCATGGAGACGATTGGCTCCGAGCAGCAGGCGTACAGCGGGGGCTATAACTGCTTCTACTACGACATCCTCTCGGGCCAGCTGCCGGGCACGGCTCCAGCCACGCCCCGGGCGTCGGTGATGCGGGTGGCGAATCCCACCTCGCAGTCTGTCACCGGGCGACTCTACTACCAGTACCGGCCCCGGCGGTTCACGGCGTTCACGCAGTCGCTCGATCCGGTGATGTCGGACTGGGCGGACCTGATCGTCCATTACGCGATTTCCCAGTACCTGCTCGCGGTGAACGATGCCGACTCGAATGCCTGGCTTCAGAAGGCGCAGCTGCTGCGGTCCGAACTCATGCAGGATTTGGAGCCGATGAGCGGCGACTCGAACGAGGGCATGGGCTCTGATCTGTGGGGGACGGACTAGTGCCCCGCAACTGGCAGAAGATCGAAGGTGGCCCGGATTTCAAAGGGCTGCTCCAACGCCGTCAGGCACAGATCGAAGACTTGGCGTACTGGGCACAGCTGCAGAATGTTGACTGCTACGGCGGGACGCTCGGGAAGCGATTCGGTACGCAGGTTGTGAATGGCTACGGCACGACGACGGTGGACGGCTCGACGACGACCACGATCGAGGTGGTCGATAGCAGTGGATTCCGGGTGGGCAGCACTGTTCATGTTGACGGAACGCTGACCTTCGTATCCGCCGTAGGTGGCGGATACATCACGGTGTCGCCTGCGCTGACGACGGCTCCGCTGCGGGATATTTCGGTGGTGCAGGTGCTGGGTGGTGGCTCGATCGAGACGCTCTTTCAAGCGATGTACCGCGATGGGGTGAAGAAACTCTACGCGGCGATTGCCGGAGGGCCGCACGTCATTGCGACGGGAGCCACGCCGACCGTGGTCGGGAACATCATGCCGGTGACCAAGGTGGGGACCACCGGGTCGGCGCTCGGGAGCACGCAGATCAATCTGGAGAGCGGCAACGGGATTGTGATTGGAGATTGGATCAATTTCCCGACGCTGTCGGCCGAGGTGTTTCAGGTCAAGACGATCTACTACTACGTGATTATCATTGACCGGTCGCTGCCGTTCGCTGTTCCGGCGGGGACGACCGTGAACTTGTTTCCGCAGCGGAGTGAACCGACCCCGCTGCCGGAGTTTGTCCAGTACGGGAACCGGACGCAGATGACCGGGGGCATCCGAGCGATTGGAGCAAGTCCCAAGGTCCCGCTGACCCCCATCGTGATCGAGCAGCGCGCGACCTACGTGGTCGGCACGCTTCAGTACCGTCGGCACGGGGTGAAGCCGCCGTATGGTTATGGGCCGGGCGACATTCCGACCAATCCCGAAGCGGCTGTGGCTCCGTCGCCGGTCGGGACGAGTCCCGGGGCGCTGGTCCCTGGCGCGCAGTACGAGTACCGCTTTCGCTACTACAACTCGGTGTCGGGACAAGAATCCGAAGGGTGCTTGCCCGCGCAGATTACGACGGACGACATCAATCGGGCGGGTCATATGTGGCTCGGACATTCGCCAGACCCGCAAGTCGATCAGATTCGCCTGTACCGGACGAGCGCGAATGGCGGGGGGGCGTGGTACCGGGTGCTCAAGTTCGTCGCGTGGAAGGCCGGGACGTACCAAGTTGTAACGACCCTTGCGAATCCTCCCCAGGTCCCGGGATTCGCCGGGGCGGTGGAGGTCTACGATATTTCGGCGGACGATGAACTCGGCGCGCAGATGCGGGACCTGATGGATTTCTGCATCCCGGATACCGTCTCCGTCCTGGGTATCTGGGGTCAGGCAAACCGACTTATCGGAATCGACCAAGTGACGAACACGGTGGTCTATTCCGATCAGCCGGACCTGCAGAGCGGCGCGTTCAAGGGCGAAGCGTGGCCGGTCAACAACCAGATTTTTGTCTCCTATGACGATGGCGATGTGCTGACCGGGATCGCCACGTTCATGGATGCGGTGTTGATCTTCAAGCAGCATTCGGTTTGGCGGATCGTCGGGATTCCCCCGGACATTCAAATCCAGGCGGTCCATTTCCGCCAGGACGCCACCGCAGCCGGGGCGATGTCGCATCGCTCGATCTGTGTCGATCACGATGAGGTGATCTTCCGGGGCACGGATGCGGTCTACCACCTGAGCCGATACGAGGGGCAGGACGAGGGTTTCCAGTCGAAGCGCGTCTCGCTGCCGATTGACGACTTGATGCAGGATCACCTGCAGGGGAGTGAACTGCAGATTATTCCCCATGCGGTCTTCTACCGGTTGAAACGCCAGTTCCGGCTCTGGATCACCTCGGTGCGCTGCCTCGTCTTCCAGTTCGATGCGACGGTGGCGGGGGAGGGGCTTGGCTGGTCGGAATGGCAGCTGTCGCCTGCAGCGGCGAGTTTGCTTGGTAACGATGGCGTCACGGTGCGGTGCTCGTGCATCGCGCGCTACGATGCCACCGTCTTCCGGGGCAACATTTCGAACGATATGCTCGTGTCGCCGCTCGATGCGGGGGTGTTCCTCGGCACCGCGTCGGGGGCCGTCCTCCAGATGGACATTGGGCAAGCGGACTACGGGGGCATGGCGTATCCGGTGTTCCTCCGCTCGTTGCGCTTTGCCCCAGGTGGACGTGGGAGTGGCGCACGGATACGCGCACTCGACTGGCAGGTGTCTGCATTGAACGTGGCGAATCCGACCATCGCGTTCTGGTCCGACATCCTGAGTCCGCGCAATGTGACCGCAGAAATGCCGGTCGATTCGGGGGATACCTCGACGGTGATTCCTCCCGATGCCGTGGACATCATTTCGGCGGAAGAAGTGCCCTACAAGATGTTCAGCACGCTCGTTATCGTCCCCGGGCAATTCCACTACTTTATGTGGTTGGAGCAGAACGCATACTCGATGTACCGCATTCTCGGCTGGACGCTTTGGTTCCAGGCGCTGCCCGAAGCCACGGTGCGTCGCCAGGTACTGCAGACGCTACCGGAAACGGTCGAGACCGAACCCGAGCCACCGGTCATTCAGGGGTGACGTATGCCTTCTCGTGCAAGAGCGATCACAGCGCGGGCGCGGAGCGGACGGCTCACGCAGCAGCAGCGGGAAGCGAATCAAAAGCAGGACCCGAATGACCTCTCCAAGCTGGGCATGGGGCTTCCCGGGACGAACGTGAAGCAGCGGGTGGGTGCGTACCGCCAGCAGCAGCAGGCGGCTGGAGTGACCGGTCCTGCACTCCGCAAGGCGATCCAGGCATACCGGCCGACGGCCCGCGCGCAACGGAAAGAAGAACTCATGGGGCAGCTGCCAGAAGATGTGCGCCCGTGGGTGAAGCATCCCGCGACCTTCCTGCACAAACACGGCCAGCAACCCTTCGGGCGGCTCGCAGGCATTCGCACCGCCGATGAGGCGCTCGGCTTTACCAAGGATCAGATCGCGCTGCGGGAGCATCTGGCACAGCAGCTGACGCCGGAGGGGACGGCGAAGGTGGACTACCGGGAAGCCGGGGAGCCGCTGATGACGCAGGATGAGAAATACCTGCAAGAGCGGCTCGGGCAAGGCTTCACGCCGCAGGAACGCGCGGCGTACTACGGCTCGCTCCACGATCCGCTGATGTCGATGGCGCAGCAGGCGAACGAAGACCAGATGACCAAGCTGTCGGCGGCGGGGATTGATCCGCGCTCCGGGGTCGCCAACGCCCGCGCCGCGCAGGTGCAGCAGGCCACGGCCAAGGGGCTCGCGGAAGCGGGCCGGGAGACGGAGGAAGCGAACCTCCAGCGTAAGCAGCAGATCGAGCAGGAAGCGGGGCAGATGTCCGCCCTGGAGGAATCCCGGCGCTCGAACGAGGTGCAGTCGCAACTCGGGCGGCTTGCCACCATCGAGGCGGGCATGGGTGGCATGGCGAACCTGGGCGAGAACCAGCGCCAGTTCGACTACGAGTTGGCAGAAGGCCAGCGGCAGGCGGCGCTGCGGCGGCAGGACATCGCGAGTGCGGCAGCGAAGATGGAGCCCTCGACGCTGGAGAAAGTCTCTGGTGGCCTCCAGGGCTTCATGGCGGGCATCGGGGCGTAAATGGCTTTCGATCAGTTCGGCAACTACTACGACGCGACCTCCAGCAAGCAGGAGCGGGAGTACGCGCAGGGACTCGGTAACCAGCAGGGTGGTGGCCAGATTCCCTCGGACATCACGTTCGAGGGGCCGAACGACTATGTGCCTCCGGCCGAGCAGAACATCCTGTTTCCGAAAGGGCTCCCGGACCCGCAGCACCAGGGCGGCCTCGCGCAGCTGGCGGCGTCGTCGCGGGCCTACGATCAGGCGTGGGGGACGCCACAGGAGACGCCGCCTCTGGCAGGATCGGCGGGGGCGGCGAATGCAGGAGCACCGGTCCAGCCAGGCAGCACACTCGGGAAGACGTGGTACGGCGGCAACGAAGCCGCCGTGGGCCACATGGAAAAGTCCTGGCGGCAGGAAGAAGCGATCAAGGGCATTTCGAAGGTGGTGGGGCGCATCGTCCGGGATGTGGCGACGATGGGGTATGGGGCGGCGGCGGGAGGTGCAGCAGGAGCGGCTGGTGGTGCGGGTGGCGGGATGGCTGGGGCGGGGGCGATGGGGGCGATGGGTGGGGCGGGTGGTGGAGCGGCAGCGGGTGGAGCAGCGGCGGGCGCGGCGGCCCCGGCAGCCGGGAGTGCTGTGGGAGCCACGTCCGCTGCTGGTGGGGCGGGTGGGGCGGCGGCGGCCCCGACCTTCGGGCAGTCGTTCTCCGCAGGCTGGGGTGGCGACAGCAGTGCGTCCGGTATGGGCGGCACGCTCGGACGGCTCGCGCGCAACTACGCACAGCAATACGGCTACACGCCGGGAGGTGCGGACGGCAGCGGGGGCTCGTTCAATTACATGCAAATGCTCCAGCAACTGCAGGGCGGTGGTGGTGGAGGGGGCGGGGGCGGCAGCAAGAACGAGTGGGACTATCCCGGGAAGCAGGATACCGGCGGTGGCCAGATGATGGGCATGGGACCGAAGCAGGACCCGGCGTCCATCGTCGGCTCCGGCCTCTCGATCCTGACGGGTGATCCCGCTGGGCGATCGTGGGCGAGCAAGATCATCGGGAATCGGCAGCAGGGACTCAGTAACGCGACGATTGATTGGGCGTAGGCGATGCCAGTCATCCCGTGGGCGGTCCAGCAGGACCCGACGTTCGAAGCGGCGCGGATCAAATCCGAGCGCCAGCTGGGGGCGATCAGTGGGCTCGCGCAGGCAGGTGGCAGCTTGCTGCGCTTGAAGCGCGGGGAGCGCCACGAACGTCAGGAGCGGCAGGGGAATCTCGCGCGGCTCTCGGCCTACGACGAGGCGATGTACTACGACGCCGCGCAGAAGGCCCAGGACCAGAGCGAGCCCCCGGCGGGCGCGGACCTGAGCGGGGGCTACACCGATGCGGAAACGGGACGCCCTGTGCTCGCGACGCCGGGCGCTCCGACGATGGGGGGCCAGCACGCGGCGGCGACTGCCGAGAACGTCTCGGAGAACGATCACCAGCCGCCAGCGGCTCCAGCGGTCACGTCGTCCGGCACGGCGCTGAATGATGTCCAGTCGTCGGTGCAGCAGCAGGGATCGAGTCCGGTCCCGCCGCCGCCGACGCAAACGCAGAACAACGAGCCGCCCCCGGCGACTAAGGTCGAGTCCTCGGAAACGAAGCCGACGCCGCCCCCGGCGCAGGAGCAGGGCGCGCTCAGCAAGCTGGCGACCGCCGCGCAGCCAGTGACGAAGCCGCTCACGGCAGCGGCGTCGGATGTCTGGAGCGGCATCAAGAACGTGGGCGGCGTGCTCAAGCCGGACAAGTACACGCTCGGGGAATGGGCAGACATCTTCGGGGCAGAGGACCCGTACCGCACGCAGGAAATTCAGCGCATCGGGACCCTGCTCGGACACCGTGATGTGGTCGAAGGGGAGCAGCGCCGCTTGGGGACGATCCTCCAGTACGGGCGACCTCTCAATCCGAGCACGGCGATTCCGAAGCTGGCTCCGCATGCGTTCGGGGGCCTGGACCTGAGCGGTATCCAGTGGACCGATTGGAACGCCCGGCACAATGCCACCATGAACATTTTCCAGCTGGCCAAGGAAGCGGCGGGGAATGATCCGGCGAAGGCGATCGACATTTACACTGGCATGATGACCGCGATCCGGGCCGCCGGGAATCGGCTCCCGTGGCAGCAGGCCATGTTCCAGTACCTGAACTCGCTGCCGGAAGGCCCGGAGAAGCAGCATGCGATTGCCACTGCGAAGGCGATGCAGTCGGCCGGGATGTTCGCGGGCTACAACCCGTTGATGGAGGAAATCGCGGGAGACGTGGCCGCCTCGAATGCGCCGCAGCAGCAACCACAGACCGCGCCGGGCACCGACTGGATGAGCGTGATCGGGAAACTCGCGCAGGCGCTCGGGATCACGATTCCTGGGTTTGGCAATGAACCGCCGCCGACCGGGGGTGGGGGCCGTGGGGCCGGGAACATTGCCGAGATTCGGTCGAATCCCATCGCGCTCTCCCCGCTGTGGGGCAAGTACAGTCGGATGACGAATGTGCCGCCGGGGCTTGGGCGTGCCGTGGCGTGGCAGGAATCAGGATTCAATCCTGGGGCGGATAGTGGCAGCGCGCGTGGCCTGATGCAGTTTGCCTACAACAATCCCGAGAATGTTGCCAATTCTGCCAAGTACGGGATTACCGATCAGACGTGGAAAGACCCGGAAGCGCAGATTCGCGCGGGCATGAGTTACCTGGGTGATCTGTACAAACAGACGGGGGATTGGCGGCAGGCGCTCGTGCTCTATCACGGCGTAGGAGCGGACAGCCTTGGCATGACGGGCGAGCGGTACGCCGATGAGGTGCTGGCGAAATGGCACCAGCTAGAGGAAGCGGGCATCGGGACAAAGGACGGAACGGATTTCGCGAATCCGCCGCAGCAAGCTGGTGGTCCCCAGAATCCGCTCCGGACGCCCGAAGCGGCAGCGGAACCGAAGCCGCCAGACCGCAAGCCGACGGTGCATTTCGATCCGAACAATTATATCAATCCACCGAATACCGGGACGGCGACCACCACGCCGCCGTACACCCCCTCGACACCAACGACGCAGCCCGGTGTCCGGCCCAATGTGTTCACGCCCGAAGGGCCACCGGCTTCGAATTACTTTGATCCGAATCAGTACATCAACCCGTAGGGAGTCACCGGATGCTTGCATGGGGTGAGGTGGATCGTCGACTGCGGGCGGACGGGTATCAGCCGGGCTCGCCGCAGTACGAGCAGACACGGCAAGCCTACGCAGCCCAGGGTGGCCAAGGGGGTGGCGCACCGCAGAGCCCCCAGCAAGAAGCCCCGGTGGGGACGGCACAAGGGAGCACGTCCCAGCAGCCGGAGCCCGAAGGGTGGTGGACCGCCGCGAAGGAGGGCGCGAAGGGGAGTCTGGTCGGGGCGGCAGCAGGCTACAAGCCGACGCCCGGGTACGAGGCGCACGGGCCACTGCAGAACCTGGCGTACTGGGGTGGGCAGATGGCCGGGTCCCCGATGACCTACGGCATGGCGCTGGCCCCAGAATTCTTCGGTCCCGTGGGAATGGCGCTCGGGTTTGGTGGGGAGAATCTGGCCGCCTCGAAAATGCGCGGCGAGTCGAACGAGCAAGCCCTGGAAGCGGGAGCCTCTGGAGTCGGTGCGGGCTTGGCAGGTGGTATCCTCGGCCGACTCGGGTTCCGGGCTGGAACCGGGGTGGCGAAGAATTTCGGAGAGGCGGCCTACCGGGATTTCGTCGAGAATACCCCGGTGGGGAAATGGCTCTACAACCTGGCGGTGAACCGCTACGGGGAAGGCGTTGGCACGCGGGCTGTGCAAGCCGCCGGGCGTGAGGTCGGACTCGGGGGCGGCTTCGGCTACGGTGGTGCTGCGGGAGCGAACATCGCTCGCGAAGGGGTCCCGCAGAGCGGCGAGGACGTAGGCAGGCGCGTCCGGGAAATCGCCGGACAGGGCCTTGGTCCCGCCGAGCAGGGCGCAGGGATGAGCCTTGCGATCCTGCTCGCACGGAAGCTGCTCACCGGACGGCGCGGCACGCCGGTCGGCTACGGGCAGCGGTTGCGTGCCTCGCCCGAGGAACTCGCGGGGCAGGCCGCGAACAAGCCGACGAGCATCGAAGCCCGGCCACAGAACGAGCCGGGTGAGCAACGGATGGGGGCGGGGCAGGGTGCGCCGAAGGCGGGTGGCGAGGTGACGGAGACGCCCGCTGGAGGCGATCCGAACGATCCCGTGGTGTGGCAGGCCCCAGCGGTGAATGGCGTGCCGGTCCAAGAGGTGCTGTCGCGCGCCGACGCGCAGGCGCGGGTCGCACAGATCAAGGGCTCGTCGATTCACGAACTCGATACCGATGCGGCCTCCGGGTCCGAGCAAGCGCAGGCGCAAGCGCAAAACGAGCCCGGCGCGACGGTCCCCGGTGCGGGAGCAGGTGCGCCGAAGCCGGGGCCAACGAACACCGCTGTCCCCGGGCAGGGTCGCATGGAGGCCGCACTCGGTCGCCTCGATCGCGTGGCGGCGGCCGATGCTGCAGCCGCACGCGGGGGCGGCCCGACCGAGGGCGGCCCGCGCATGGTGACGCAGCCGGGGGAAACGATCGGGGGCGGCCCCGCGCCCGGCACCCGCGCGAGCGTGCCCTTTATGATTACCCGGGGCATGGAGGGGCAGCTGCGGGCGATGGGCTACACGCCTGAGCAGATCAACGCCATGACCCCGGGGCAGGCGCATCAGGCGCTCGCCGGGCAACAGGGGGCACCACCGCCCCCGACGGCTCCCCCGACCCCGCCCGGAGGTGGCGGGAACCTGCCCCCTTTCCCCAGTGGCCAGCCCGCCCCGGAGGCCCCGCAGGCTGACCTGACCCAGATGGGGCGCGCGGCCTGGCTGGCCGCGATCCGCCAGCGTATGGCGGACATCGACACGAACCTCGCGCAGTACCGTCAGGGGGTGCAACGTGAAGCAGCGGTCCGCGCTGGGGGTGGGAATCTCGGGCAGCCACCCCCGCCGTCTCGAATGGCTCCGGCTCCCGGTCGCGGGCTCCCGCCGACGGCACCAGTGGACCTGGGTCGTATGGCCCCCGCAGAGCCAGCGGCTGCGTTCACTTACGCCGCTCCCGGGAACCTCCCCGGGCCGGGCGCGATCTGGCCGCCGCGCGTAGGCTTTCAGCAGTTCACGCCAGAGGGGAACCTGCCACCGATGGGTGGCCGGTGGGCGGGTGTGCCCGCCACGGGAAATCTCCCGTCCATGGGCCTCATCCCGTCGGAACAGACAGCTGGGCTCCCACCCCCAGGCTGGACGCGGGATGAGGCCCTTGGCTACGCCCCGCTCTACCGCGAGGGCGGTGCGCCCCCGACGCCCGGCGTGCCCCCGTCGATTGCCCCGCCACCGGGGCAGCCACCCGGACCGGTCGGGTACGGGGGCGAGGGCGGCCCGCAGTTCTTGGAGCGGCTCCGGCAGGGGCTCGCGACCGCAGCGGCGAACGAGAAGAACCTCTCGCCCGCGTCGCGCGATGCGATCACGCAGGCGTCGCAGGTGGCGAACGAAATCCACCAGCGGTGGCAGTCGATGCTCGCGACGCACCCCCACATGGTGACGCAGGAAATGAGCGGCACCCAGGGGGCGATGCTGGAGCAGCAGATGCGGCTCATCGAAATCCTGCCGCAGCTGCCGCAGAACGTACAGGACGTATTGACCGGCGCAGCCCCCGGCGAGTTCTTTGCCCAGGGGCCGGAGGTGGCGCACGTCGGGGCGCTCTATCGCGCGTTCCCTGATCTACTCGGTATCCAGCAGACCGAGAATGGCGTGGTGCTCTGGAACCAGAATGAGGTGAGTCAGAAGGTGGTGGAGAGTTTGATCCGCCACGGGCAGGAAGCAAACATCCGGGAGATTTACGGGCAGCAGGCTCCGGTCCATGAGACGTTCCTGCTGCCGCAGCCAACCGAGGCCGCAGGCGCAGCCCCGCAGACGGGAGCTAGAGCGGCCCAGACAGGCGCACCAACGACGCAAGGCGCGGAGGTGACGGAAGCGGCTCCAGGGATCACGCTGGAGGTGACGGGAAAGGGCGGCAAGAAGGGTGGTGGCGGCGCTCCACCCACCCCGGCTGCCGGGGGTGCGCCTCCGACAGAGGGTGGAGCGCCACCAGCCGCCGCCCCGCCCATGGAGGGGATGAGTGCAGAGGACGTGGCGAAGCAGTATCTTGGTCGCCAGGTCACGATCCCGGGCAAGGAAGGTCCGCGCACGGCGACGGTGGTGAAAGCCGGGAGCGGGAAGAATGCCGGGAAAGTCCAAGTGTGGGCCGGGGACAAAACCCAGGCCGGGAACAACAAGTACCTGCACGTCGCCCCGGGCGAAATACAAAGCGTGGCAGAGCCAGGTCCGGCGACACCAACGCCAGCAAGAACACGCCCAGTCGGAGAAACAATTGCCGCTCGACGAACCGCCCCGATTCGTGTAGAGGGGCCAACTAGCCCCACTACCACCGCACCCGGCGGCGCTGCGGCTCCGGCGGCAGCGCCGCCACCCACCCCGGGGGCGGGTGAGCAGGCGCAGACCGCGCAGACGACGGAGCAGGCGCATGTGCCGCCCACCTCCGCGCAGCCGAAAATCTCCGTCTCCGTGTCCGGGAAACCGACGGTCACGACCCCGACGGCTCCGGCGGAATCGGAAGCGAAGGTCGTCGAGGCGACCGGGACGAAGCGCCCGTTCGAGACGGCCGAGGATGCCGCGCGTGCGCGGGGGCGCTGGGTAGAAGCCCGCGACCCGGAGCGCCGTCTCGTCCTCGGGAAGATTCACTCGGCCACCCGCGACATGGTGCAGATCAGCCGGGGCGGCGGGGAGAAGCCGGTCTGGGTCCGAGCGACCGACATCGAGCGGCTGCTCGCCGCCCCGCCGAAGAAAGGCGGGGGCGGCCCAGGAGAGGGCGGTGGAGGCCCCTCAGAGGGCGGTGCAGCCCCGGCACCAGCCGTCCCAGACATCGTGGTCCAACCCCCCTCTGGCGGGGGCCAGGCGGCAGCCCTGACGGCTCCGACCGAATTGACCCCTGCGGAGCGGACCGAGCTAGAGACGCTCCGCAAGCAGGCGGCAGCCCGTGCCGTCCCGGTGGAGGTGGAGGGCGGGAAGCCTGCCGCAGGCCCGAGCGCCACGGACCTCGTGAAGGCGCGGCGAGCCCCGCAGACCGAACTGCGGTCGATGGGCCAGCAACTGGCCGATCTGCTCCAGGGGAAGGGTGAGGCAAAAGAGACCCCATTCGGGCGCGTCGAGAATCCCCCAGCGGTCTACGCGGACATCGGGGGCAAGTGGGTGCGGGGCTACGCGACGGGGGAGGTGGCGCAGAACAAGTTCCGCGTCCGGCTGGAGAACGGCACGCATGAGTGGCTCACGCGGGACCGACTCGCCCCGGGCGGGAAAGGGCCGCCACCCCGCCCCACGTAGGGCCTGCGGCCGAGCGTCCCGCCGCAGCGCCCGAAGCCCAGACGCCGCCCGAGTCCGTGCCCGTGCAAGTCGCCGGGAAGACGGAGCAGCGCGCCCTCACTCCGGAGGAAGCGCGCGAGGCGGCGCGGCGGAAAGAAGGCCAGCGTGGCTCGATCAGCTTCCGCAAGAAGCGGACGCCGCGTGACGTGGCTCCGGTCGACGATGCGGTGTCGAACGTCAAGCTGAACACGACGCTGAACGAGCGGAAGCCCGAGCCGTCGTGGCGGGAAGAAGCGACGAAGACGTGGACGGCGTCATGGCGGGACATCAAAAATAAGGTCGGGTATCTGGAGGACATCAAGGACTTTCCCCAGGTGCGGAACGACATCCGGCTCGCGGAGCAGGACAAGTACGACGCCTATGAGGAAGGGTCGAAACGGATCGCGCACATCGTCGAGCCCATCGTCAAGAGTCCGTCGCAGCGGAAAGCGGTCGGCAAGATCATCATGCTGGAGGACATGCTGGACCGGTCGAAGCGGCCACGCGGGACCGAGGAAGAAATCCAAGACGCGGTCGACAGTCTGGCCAAAGCGCAGCAGGAGTTGCGGGACGCGAAAGGGCGGGATCAACAAAAGGCCGCTGGACAGCGGGTCGGGAATGCGTCCCGCGCCCTCACGATGAAACTGAAGCCCCTGGAGAATCCGCTCGGCTTTACGGCGGACGAACTCCAGCAGGCGCATGACGAATTGATCCAGCGCGCCACGCCCCAGATGCTGGAGTCCCTGAAGCGGCACCGCGACGATGCGTGGCGCATGCTGGAGGACGGCGTCAAGCGCGGGTACTTTGACCCGAAACTCTTGGAGCGGAAAGGCGAGACGTATTTCCCGCACTACGTGATTAGCCAGGGGGATGCGATCAAGGACTTTATCCCGGGGCTGCCTGCCGCCATGCGGGAACCGTTCCGTGCCTGGGCGCAGATGGCGGTGGGCTCGCGCAAGCTGATCGACTTTGACTACGAGAACGCCTGGCGGCGGCACGTCATCCGGACGGAACTCGCGAACAAGATCGACGATTTCATGGCGAAGAACTTAAAGCGCCTGGATCGGATGCCTGCGGAGGGGAGCGCGGAGTACAAGCAGTTGTTCCGGAACACGGATGGCAGCATCCCGAAGCCGTCGGAGTTGCCGTATTACTCGGGCGGGGGCGGGGTGATTACCAAGTATCAGTACAAGGGCGAGCCCCACGTCGTCTACCGCTACCAGCCGTTTCGCTGGACGGGGATTCCGAAGGGCCGCTTGATGGGCATGCTGCAGGACTCGATCCTGAAGCCCTTTACCGATCCCTACTTGGTCCCCGAGCGGGCGCTCAAATACTTGGAGGTGGCCCGCCGCCCCGAGCAGTACCTCTGGGAGAAGATGTGGAGCAACTACGTGACCGGCTGGAAGGCGACCCAGATCGTCTCCGGGGGCCTCTCTACCCGCACGGTCAACTCCTTCGGGGATTTCTACCAGCTGTATCTGGAGGATTTCCCCGCCTTCGTGATGGCGTTGCCCCGCATGCCTGCCGTGATGCGGGCCATGTTCGGCACGCCGCGCACCGCCGAGGAAGCGGAGTTCCAGGGCTTGCTGAAGACGCACCGGATCACGGAAGGGTCCACGTTCTTCGGACCAGAAGCCTACAAGCTGCGGGAACTGTGGCGCGAGTCCCCGCCCGATCAGCGGGTGGCCATGGTGCTGAAGCATGCCTTCGACATCCCCGGCTACGTGGCCAATGCCCTGGAGGTGTGGCCGCGCGTCACGAAAGCCTACGCGGACTTTCTCCGAATCAAAGCGGGGAAGCCGCTCGCGTCCAAGGTCTACTCGATTGAGGGACTCAGCCCCTATGAGCAGATGGGGGTCCTCGCGCGCAACACCTTCGTCGACTACGCGGCGGTGTCGCCGTTCCACCAGCAGTACCTCCGCAAGATGTATTTCCCGTTCCTGACGTGGTTCCAGCGGACGTTCACGTACACGCTCGGGCACATG
>Ga0126383_10000143_pt1 | contig 35134 bp, 28 predicted proteins | sample PanSoiMetPlot_35_FD_96882 | JGI IMG/M metagenome (GOLD analysis project Ga0126383, IMG submission 96882) | Tropical forest soil microbial communities from Panama - MetaG Plot_35 | ecosystem: Environmental > Terrestrial > Soil > Tropical forest > Bulk soil | place: Panama | collected 2016-02-17 | reverse complement strand
GTATTCGTTGGTGTAGAGATCGCCGCTAACCGGCATCGGCGTGCCGCCGTCGCTGCTGACCCGAAAAATGTCGGAGGTGCTGATATCCTGCGTGCTCGAAGTGAAATAAATCCAACGGCCATCGCTGGACCATGCGTCCAGCAGATCTGCGCTGTCATCAAAGGTCAACCGCATCAGATCGCCCGTGTCGAGCGTCAGCACATAAATGTCGCCATTACCGGTGCGCGTCGAGACGAAGGCGAGTTTCTTTCCATCAGGTGAATAGAGCGGCTTGGACTCAGTCGCCGGATGCGACACCAGCAAATGAGCGTCGCCGCCGCCCGCCGCCACCGACCAAATGTCGCCGCCTGAGACAAACGCAATCTCGGAACCGTCGGGCGATATCGACGGGTCGGTGAAGTACGCTTGCGGCTGGACGGCCGGCTGAGCGCAGACGGCAAACGGAATAGCCGGCAGGATCAGAAGCAGGGCGAGGCGCAGAGCAAGTCGGACACAGCTGGAAATCATTAGGGCATTGCCTTTCGGTTTTGATTGAGTGATTAAGACGCGCGGCATACTACAACATTTTGGCCGGCGAACAAGGCAGAGTGTGCCGCCCGGGGCCGCCTTGACCCTGCTTGTGACGCTTTGTTATAAGATTGGTTCGCGCACGTCCTACCATTCACATAGCGCGACGGCTGTTCCGCAGTAGCTCAATGGCAGAGCATTCGGCTGTTAACCGAAGGGTTGTAGGTTCGAGTCCTACCTGCGGAGCCAAATTTCTTAGGAAAATCGCAAAGGCGACCAGGTTGAAACGGTCGCCTTTAGTGTTTTCCCTCTAAGTTTCCCTCTAATAAAAAAATTAGCGTGCTGTTGGTAGGGACTAACGGGGGAACCCTGAGCAAAGACTCGCTGGTGGCGAAGTTTATTAATCGCAACGATTCACTTGCCCATCGCACAATTTTGTACTAGATTCCCACCCTCGTTTAGTCTCGCGGGTTCTCACTAACCATCGCCCGTTTCCCGAACCCGCCTATACTGCGGTCTCTCCGGAAGACCAAGAGTCATAGTCCAAGGTGGAGCACACTAATGCCTAGATCGAAATAGACAATCGGTTGGCACGATCTTTCGAGTTCTCCACGGCGGGTTTTATGAGTTGGGAGTTTCCTTATGGCTTGGGAAAAACATAGTTATCGAGTTGGAAGCTCTATCGGTGGATTCGACACTATACCGACAGCCCCTGACGAGCTTGCGACGTTTATCAATGCATCCCGTAAGCAAATTGAACCATGGCTATCTGCAGTATTTCAGGCGGAGCATTTGAATCTGTTGATTGGAAACGGATTTACATCGGCAATAGCAGCCGCCGCTGGTGCGAGCGGCACCGGTATGTCGAAAGTGGCTTTCGGAACACCCTTTGACACGGCGATTAATGCCAATGCAGATGCGACGGCGAAGGCCATGGGCCGCGGGGAAGCCAACATAGAAGATCAGTTTCGAAGCGCAATGGCGGTCGAGGAAGGCCTTAATGTAATTGAGCCATCAAAGGCAGTGGATGTGAAGAAGGCTATCGATGCTCAGCTAAAAACGTTCCTGGATTCAGTACTCGCAACAGAACGAGGCATCGCGAATACGACTGATAACAACAAGAAGCTAGATTCAGAGCAGTTACTCACTTCTTTCCTGTTAAGTTTTGCGAGTCGTGCAGCGTCGCGCGAGCGTTTGCATATCTTTACCAGCAACTATGATCGACTCATTGAGCGCGGTTGTGATCTTGCTGGCCTTCGAATAATTGATCGGTTCGTTGGAGCGCTGAATCCGATCTTTCGCTCAACGCGAGTCGATGTTGACATGCATTACAACCCTCCGGGCATTCGAGGCGAACCGAGATTCATGGAAGGGGTAATACGACTCACGAAGCTGCATGGATCATTAGATTGGCACTTCTATAATACTGACCGTCGCATGCGACGTATCGCAATTCCCTTCGGCGCACCCAGTGATCACACGGATATGCCAAAACAGCCAATTGACACCGTCATGGTCTATCCGAATCCAGCGAAGGACGTCGAGACCACTGAATATCCTTATGCCGAACTTTTCCGTGATTTCGCGGCCGCTATTTGCCGACCGAATTCGGTTGTAGTCACTTATGGCTACGGATTCGGCGATGATCATATTAATCGTGTATTACTCGACATGTTAGCGATTCCGTCAACACACTTGGTCATAATGATCCGGTCAGGAAAGCGCGCCGAGGACTTCTGCAAGCAAACACGAGATGCCCAAGTGTCGCTGCTTGTGGGACACTTTGCAGATCTCACGGCGCTCGTTCAAAACTACTTGCCGAAGCCCGCCCTTGACTACATAACGGGAAGGTGGACGGAGCTATTGAAGCAGCGCGCCATCTCCGATTCCTCTACACCAGCCGCTTCGAGCTCACCATCCACTCCGCCTTTTTAGGAAAACTCATGGCTACACCAGTTGAACAACTTTCCAATTTGGTCGTTGGTTCAGTTGAATCCGTAGCGCCCAACGAAGTTAAAGTCCTCCTCGATTTGGACGCGCCGCATGCCACAGCACTCAACACGGGCACGCCTGCGGCATTTCCACGAATCAATGGATATGTGCTTATTCCAAACGAGGTGGGCGCTACCGTTGCGTACATTTCTTGGATAGGTATTGAGCGCTCTCCTTATCCGAAGAGGTCTGGTTTAAAAGATTTCGGATTAGTGGATCTACCGTTCCCCCTTCGTAAGATGTCGGTGTCGCCTGTCGGCACACTCACAAGTAAACGAAATGCATCCTCCGGCGTCCTCAACTATGAACTCATACGCGGTGTCATTGCATTTCCTTCTGTAGGTGACCAGGTGCTCATGCCTACCGGCGCTCAGGTTGAAGCCATTATAGGCGCAAGGGACAAAGATCGACGTGTTCCAATCGGAACCTCACCCTTGTCGTCGAACTCCCGAATCATGATTGATCCAGACAAGTTATTTGGCCGCCATCTAGCAGTACTTGGAAATACCGGGAGTGGTAAGTCCTGTACTGTGGCGGGACTAATCCGTTGGTCGCTCAGCGCTGCTTCAACAGCAATTGGCGACGGTGACGAGAACTCCAAACCGAACGCTCGATTCATCGTCCTGGATCCAAACGGAGAATACGCGACAGCTTTCGCTGATCAAGCTAGCAAGATAAGGCTCTTTCGCGTTCCGCCGGTGTCTGGAACCGATCGCCCGCTCGACGTGCCTGCATGGTTATGGAATGGCCATGAGTGGACAGCCGTAGCACACGCCCAGCCAGGGGCGCAACGACCATTACTAATGCAGGGCTTGCGCGAGTTGAAGAGTGGTCAAAGCCAAGGTGCTTCGCGCGAAGCAATCGTGAGGCGCTACCTTATGTCATATGCCTTACGACTGTCTGCGATGCTGAGCTCAGGTACCCAAGCGTTTGCTGGTAGTCCCCGCTCCAGGTTTGCCTGCGCGGATCTGCTTCGATCGGTAGCTAGAGACACGGCTTATTACTCATCGACGGTCGCAGAAGCAACTGCAACCGAGTTGACCAATTTAGCCGCCGACGTTACACACGTAATTGAGAATCGAAGAAGTGCTGGAAATCCGCAATATTTCGAAGACTTCCTCACAGAGGATCTCGAGTCGGTTCGAGAGAAAATTGCCGCGATCGCTAATACGCTCCCTGAAATTGATGATAGTCATGCTGTAAATGAAGATGCCCCTAGGTTCTTTGATGTCCGAATGCTTGACGAACATCTTCAACGCATAGCCCTTGACCAAGGCGGAAATGTGGCTGGCTTTATATCGACCCTGGGTCTCCGAATTCGAGGGATGCTGGCGGATCAGCGCCTAGGTTCGGTGATTGGCCGTGAGCCGCCGGTGTCCTTTGATGAATGGCTCAGCGATTATATCGGTGAGGACGGAGCCTCCAGCGGTGCACTCGCGATAATTGATCTCTCGCTGGTCCCTTCCGAGATTGTTCACATAGTTGTTGCAGTTCTAGCTAGGCTTATTTTCGAGGCACTCCAGAGATATCGAAGATTAGACAATGATGGGCGTCCACTGCCCACGGTGTTAGTGTTGGAGGAAGCGCACACGTTTGTTCATCGATCTAGAGAGGAAGAAGGATTTATCACAAGTCCTAGCCATCTATGTCGAGAGATTTTCGAGAGGATAGCAAGAGAGGGGAGAAAATTTGGCTTGGGACTCGTACTTTCGTCACAGCGTCCTTCGGAACTGTCTCCGACGGTGCTTGCTCAATGCAATACTTTCTTGCTGCACCGCATAGTCAATGATACTGATCAGAATCTCGTAGCTAGGCTAGTGCCTGACAACGTAGGCGGACTCTTGCGCGAGCTTCCGAGTCTTCCCTCGCAGCAGGCGATTCTGTTGGGTTGGGCAACCCCAATACCGATCTTAGTCGAAATTGATGAATTGCCGTTAGCTCAACGGCCCAAGTCTTCCGATCCTGACTTTTGGGATGTCTGGACGTTAACGTCAGATAGACCAGTCGACTGGAACGTAATCGTCAGTGACTGGGTTGGCGAATCGGTTGACGAATCTTCGCCTACGAATAATGACAACAGCGCTGATGCCGAGGGTGAACCAACTACTCCATAGAAGCAGCATAACCACCAGCCAAATAGCAGATCCCGAAAGGAAGCTGGCTCACGCAATTTTCGGAATGACTTGTCTACGCTCTGATTCGCGCCTGCCCGCTAACTTTGCACCCTTGCGTTCGCACGTGGCGAGAAAGTCAGTAAGCTGTTCCTGGTTATAAAGCACTCGCGTACCGATTCGAAAAAAACGAATCCGCCCTGCTTCACGAGCGCGAAGCAGAGTGATCCGCGAAATCCCTAACCGCGCAGCAGCTTGTTTCTCCGACATTAGGTCGTGGTTGTGTTGATTGTCGCTCATAGCTTCCCCCTGTTTGGCGAGACTGTCAGTAGTTCCTTGCCTACAACGCAAACTCGAATTCAACTTCCTCAACCTGCGCATTATCGTTTCCACCCACGTCGGCGTCCTGTAGAGAGATTTCCTCGAGACTCTCGCTGAGGTTAGAGTCCACACGCTCCTTAAGACTTTCCTGGGTTGATTGTTCGCGCTGATCCTGACGCTGATCGATGCCGCGTTCCGTGGCTTCCAAGGCGGTCTCTTTGTCGGCTCGACGATCGAGAGCGCCTTTCAATTCCGCTATTGAGTTCGTATAGATGATGGCATCTTCTCGGGCCCGCGAGACGGCAACATAGGCCATTCGGTCATTAACCAAGACGCGTGATTCGCTCGTGTCAGCGTTAATAAGGACGCGATCAACGGTCGTCCCTTGCGATGAGTGGCTGGTAACTGCGTAACCGTGATCGATATGGCGAAAGTGATCCTGCTTGAAGCTGACTTCTCGTCCGCTGTCGAGCTTTACTGTCAGTTCTTCATTGCCAATCTTCGCGATGATTGCGAGTTCACCGTTCGCGACTCGCTTCTCAGGAAACGGTGCTCGGAATTGAATGCGGTCGCCTTCGGCAAATTCGCGCTCGCCTTCGCGATAAATGCTCACGCCTGAAAGCCGCTGCGGGTTGTAAGTGAGTTCACGTCCGTTATCAAAGCGAACGGTAATTTCATTCTCTTTGTGGTTCTTTGCGGTGACGGACGCATAGTCGCCAGCTTCAACGCCGTAGACCTTACTCGCAAAGTTGTACCGGATGATGTCTTCGCCGGGGACGTAGGCATTGGCGAAGGTACGTTCGGTGCCCGTCATATCTTGACGGTTCACATAGACTGTCATTTGGTGATCGTCCCGGTTCACATTGCCGTCACGCTGTAGTTGTCGATGAATGAGAGTATTGAGTTGAACTCGCTCGCGATTACGCGGCGAAACCACGAGCGTATTCTCCGGGCTTTCACAAAATGCGCTGGCGATGGATTTCAATCTCCTCTTTCCATCGACGATTTCAATAATTCGGCCTTGCTGTTCAAGGCTGTCGATCGCCTCGCGCATTTCCCTCGCGGATAGTCTCTCGACGGTGTGCTTTAGTTCGGGCTTCCGCTGGCGGACGATTTCACTCAGTTTGACGGTTGCCATTCCATGCTTTTGAAACTGCTCGAAGGGTGTGCCAGCTTCGACGGCTTGGTGCTGTCTGCTGTCGCCGACGAGGAGAACTTTGTCCGTCGGGTTAATGCGAGCGAAGAGCTTGTGAAGGTTCCTAGTGCTGGCTAGCGAACTCTCATCCAGCACAAAAAGCCGATTATGATTCGAAGGCTCCTGTCGGCGGCGGATGAACTTCTGCAACGTCTCAGATTGAATTCCGCTTTCCGCGAGCTGCTTGGTTGCGCGTGTGGTTGGGGCAAAACCGCGCACTTCGTAGCCTTCTTTTTCCGCTGCCTCACGTAATACTGATAAGGCCGTCGTCTTACCAGTGCCAGCGCCGCCTTGCAAACCGAGAATCTGATCTCGACTCGTGAGGATTTGTTCAACGGCTGCGCGTTGATTGTCATTCAATTTGAGCTGTTGTCTTTCGGCTATAGCGTCAACCGTATGACGTGCATTGTTGCCGACGATGGGGATATGCTGACCTTGGCGATCAAGCACGGTTTGAATGTTGGATTTCTCCATTTCCAACATCCGTTCTGTCGTTGCTTCGCGCGGTTTCCGTTCACGAACAATTTCAACGAACTCGCCGCGCTCAACGCGAGTCTGAAGCTCCTTCATTACGGCTTCAGAAGTAGTCAATCCAAGATTGCGACGTAGCGCGTCGGCAGTAATCTTTCTCAAGTCGGCTACAGCCTCGCGTTCGGTCGCGTTGTCACGGGCAAAGGTGACGGCTTCCTGAGCGCGTTTAGTGATCTCATCCTGAGAAAAACTAATTGGCTCGCGTTGTTTGGCCTGCTCCACGGAATGCCGCGCCTGATTGTCATAACGCGTGTCCATTTCCAACGCCCGCTCTCGCATTACGTTCCGATCGTAGTTCTTACTCGCGCGGTCGTTCCTTGCTGCCGCTTGATTCAATCCCGCTCCTTCTTTGACAGCGATGCCCTGTGCTTCAAGACGCTCTTTCATTGCCGCCGCTTCTTTGCGCAGTTCGGCGCTGCGTGGACTGGCATCTTGTAGATATTGTTTGCTGAATCCTTTGATCTCCGGTGCGCCAGTACGCGCATCTACCTCAATCTCATAACCGAGTTTCTGAAGTCTCTCGGCCAGATTCACCCGATAGAGAGCGGTTGCGTACTGCTGACTGCGATACAGCTCAAGCGGTTGTAAGGGCTTCGTCCTTCCGTCCTCAGTCTTTGTGACGTTGAAGATGACGACATGCGTATGAAGCTGCGGCGCGGCATAGCTGGTTTCATGATCTGGCCTCGCCGCCGTGTGCTCGAATTGCGCCGCAATCATTTTGCCGGTAGTGACTGCTGGCTTGTTGCCGCCCATTCGTGCCTGTGTGAATTCTTCGAATACTTTCAGCGCTTCATTTACGGCCTCTCGATGAGCAACTCTGAGTCGTTCATCGTTTCCAACTAGCGCCGCAAGCGAAACGGACTTCGGCGCGCTGAAGGTCGCATCCCAACCTGCTCGATGTTCGCTGGTCGTAATCTCCTCACCGTATCTGTTCACCTCTTCTCTTGACTTGACCGGGCGTACAAGCTGCTCGCCGGTGTGCGGGTCTCGTCCGGCAACCAGCCGCTCGTACTGTTCGGTGGTAACTTCACCCTTCAATTCCCACTCTTCCGCTAATCGGCCATACCACTGTCCACGGACTTCGCCCGATTCGCTGTAGTAGTTCTCCTTCGCGTTGACGAACTCCTGCTGGTAGTAGTCTTTCGCTTGCCCAGCGGATAGCGCTTTACTCATAGTCATCATTGGCTACACTTGGTCCCAATCAAGCTCCTCGCAGGTATCGGATTTGATCTCCTCAGATGGGATCGCTATTTCCGGTTGTTCGTGCGGCGGCAATTCTGCCGGAACTGGCGCTGGCGGTAGTTCTATCGGCTGATCAACGACAGACCGGACGGTTCTTGCGACGAAAGCACGAGCAACTTGCTCGCGCTGTACGGGCTGAATGCGAAAGGGAACAACCGCGTCCGAGTATTTCCAGTAGCCGTGAAGATTTCGGAGAGCCATGATCTGCTCCTTGCTGACAACTGACCGTCGCTCTGTGTACGTTGAGTAGTTGATCGAATCTCGGCCATTCGCTTGCACGGTTGCGGTCGTGCCGATTCGTGGCCTTTCCTTTTCTTCTTCGCCGATCATGTCGGACACCCAACGGGCAGATTCCGGCTCATTGCAACGAAAAAGAATCTTCAAGTGCGGCGCAGACAGCATCGTCGCTGCGCTGTGGCCGTAGTCTTCTTCGAATTGAGCTTTGTTCTGAGTTCCCATAATGAGTTTCAACCCATACTTGCGTCCTTCCACCAAAACAGTTGATAACGCAGGCAAGCGCTTCAATGAGTGGACTTCATCAACCACGACCCAGCAGGGATGCGCTCTGGAAGCAGCGGCGTTCGTCGCCATCAGCCGCTTCATCAAGATATTGATCCAAGCGGCTTGAAGTGGCCTGAGCGCATCGCGCGTGTCCTGAGTATTAGTTATGAAGATCCAACCGCTTCTTCGCCTGGTCCAACCCGTCAGGCTTACTGTCGTCGAACACTCGTCTTCGGCGGGCAGGAGCTTGAGTGATTCTCCGATCTCAGAAAGAGTAGCCAGTACGCCGCCTCTTTGACCTTTGGCGTCTTTGTCAATTAGGCGAGCATGTTCCGTTCCCTTAACAATCTCGTCGATGAGGTTTTCATCTGTGAGCATCTCAACTATGCGAGCGGCGGTTGGCTTGAATTCCAACATGCGAGCGAAGATGCTGCGCGCTGACTTAATGAAGAACTGAGTGTTAGGCGCACTGTGTTCTCGATCGGGGAAAAAGCTTTCCGCCATCAGATGCCGATCGGTCGCTCCGTTATTTGTCATCTCGTAGTCGACTTCCAATGTAGGCGACCAGTAAGGACTGCGCGCATCGAGCGGGTTCAAAACAATGTCGCTTCCGGGATCGAAGTAGTTTGTGATGAACTCGCATGCCGGGTCATAGCAAACGACTGCCTCACATGGTTTGCGGTTTTCGATTTGAGCGAGGAATTGTTGAATGACCTGGGTTTTGCCGGTTCCGGGATCGCCGGTTAGCAGGATGCCTTCGGTTTCTTCTTCACGCGGCATTCTTAGCTCGTAAGAGCGAGCGTCAAAACCGATCATTTGTCTCAATGCGTCGATCATATTTCACTCCCTTGTCTGTAGCTCTTGAGTGTTAAGCCGATTTCCCTCCGACGTTCACGAGCGTACTTCTTTGGTGAAAGCTCTCTTGTTCCTCTGATGGGCTCACCCTTGAGATAAAGCCGCTGCGCCACCGCATCGAGAATAGTTAAAGCGATGGTGCCGAAGATGAAGATAAGCAATGCGCCCAGCCAAGCCGGTCGCCAAATATCGGGAATGCTTCGGCCTTCATACATGTGCTCCTTAAACCACTCGTACTGAGCGAGGTCGGGCACGATGATTTCGGCCCAGAAGAACTGCTTGTATTCGATTCCGGCTCTGAGATGGACAACCGGATAGTGACGCTGGTCGTACTGGTAGCGACCGAACTCATCCATCTCCAGCGTGATCTCATCGTCCTGCGCTACCAGTCGTACTTCCTTCTTCGTTTTGGGATCGATGACAGTGCGGATGAGGATTGTGTAATGCGATCGTGCGCGAGACAGATAACTCCGATAGCTGCTCTTGAGATATTGCTTGAAATACATCCGCTGCAGCGGCGAGAAAGTGGTGCTGATCCAATAGCGATGAATCACGTAACCACCAGCGCCGCCGATCAGAAACATCACGACCGCATACGCGCAGAATCTGCGAAAGGCATTCTTTGATCGCGTACGACCTTCTTCGGTTAGAAATCCCAGTTTCGTTTTCATGGCATAGTTCCCCCTTCCGCCAAATGCAGATTTTCAAAATTATTCAATTGGTCGTCGGAGAGGGATTGGAAAGGAGCGGCCCCTAAAACACTCCTCGCCGGCGAGCGCCGGAGACTGGTTAACGAAAGCCAATCTCCGACGTCTTCTATAGACGGCAGACCTGGAACGAAATTCCAGTCACACCGAAATTTATTTTTGCAAAGAACAAAAGAGCGCGTGACTCAATCGCGCTCAACACACTTCGAAAAAAGGTCCCTATATACTATTGATGGCACATTTCGCGTTTTCCTCGTACCGGCTCCCGAAAAAACTTCACTTTTTTTGCCCAGTCCAAAAAACTCCCCTAATAGTTAATGACGGCGCATTTTGCGAAATGCTCGTAACTGCCGAAAATATTTTTTCGTGCCGAAAGAAAACTTTGGCCCCTATATGTTAATGACGGCGTTTTTTGCGTTTTCCTCGTACCGCATCTAAAAATATTTTCGGTTCTCGGGCAACTGCCGCCCTTACTATGTATTGATGGCGTTTTTAGGGTTTTCCTCGTACCGCGTGCCAAAGATATCTTTTTGCTGGTATCGTCTCCTTTCCCAATTTGTACTAGACGGGAGATTTCGACCGATCTTCCAGTCACGACCAACTTTATTTCCAAATACCGCTGGCGAAGTCCGCATGCATTTGCCATGCACATCATCGATCGCCCGTTTTCAATTAGTTATAGACGGAAGTCTTGCTCTGAAATCTCACTCGCGCCAAAATTTATTTTCAAAGATCGCTGGCATCTTCTAAAGACGCGACAATTGGTCGGAAATTCCACTGAGCCCTAACTTTTTTGAACGGTCGCAACTTTTTGTTCCCTACCGTTATCTTCAGTCATCTACAAGGGTCTACAGAGCGCTCTCGTCTGCTTCCAGATGCTCTGCGTTGTGAAAGACGACAACGTATGTGAAACACAACATCACTCACGCTTCGATTTCCAGGGCGAATCGAAACGTGCCGTTTGCAAGCGCGACATTCAGCCAGCTTGCAAGATAGATCAATTTCGCGAAAGCGTCTGTGTCACACAACACAATTCAGGAAAAAAATAATTGGCCAAAATCTATTGCTTCGTGAGTGTCTATTCGCTTAAAAGGTGTGACCGTCTAGCCCGCTGGCTGCCGATTTTTAAGGTCCAAGAATGGAACGCATACTTCTCAAACTCCTGCCTGAGCGCAAGGCCCGAGCCTTTACTGATTTATTGCGAACAGAGTCCTAACGTGCGGTAACCAGCGCGTTTCTCGACGTTCTCAAGTTGGCAACTATCTATTGCTGCCCTAAGTGAATCGGTGATACAAGGTGGCTATCACGTCCAACCAAACTCGTGTTGAAGGGAGCTCATTGATTATTGTCGCTAGTCGAATCTTCCACTATCAAACCACCACCTGACTTTCGCTGGGCGGATCGCTGTTGCGACACGCTGGTGAATGCGCTTGAAAACCTCTGGAATTCTCTTGTCCGCAGCATCGAAAGGCGCATAGATCGATATCCTGTTCTTCGTGTTGTTGGACGCATAGTTGTTTGGGTCGTTTTTGCCTATCTGGTTTTGCTCTGGGCCAGTGCCTGCTATGTCTTTTTTCCAATCTCTCCATACGGTTTTTGGAATATAGCTGGCTGGATTTTTATGGCTGGCGTTCTTATCGTCGTCAGTATTGTCGTCGTATATTCCGTGTTCCTAGGAGTGGTCCAACTCGGGCTTCTCCTGTCTCTGGTCCTGCTGCTTCTATTATGGTTGACGTTGAGTCTCTTCTACTTGTCCTACATCGTTGTCGATGCGCTGAGAACCAACGCGGCATGGATCCTCCCTTACCGCTCCGTAATTGTTGCAAGCGTAATCTGCGTTATGGCGTTAGCAACATATGTTGATGGTACAAATCGCTTTTGGGATAGGCAGTTTGAGCTTCTACCATGGTTGAAATTGTGCTTCTTGGGCCTCAGTGGGTGGGCGGCGCTATTCTGTTGGATTGCGCGCGACCGTGTACTTGAACCAGGAACTCCTAGAAGAATTCTGATCTGGTCGCTCGGACTTATCTTAGCTCTCGGCCTTTTAGCGTATTGGACCCGCAATAATAATCGAGAAGAATATTTTTTGAACAAAGCTGTTACGCAAAACCCACGCGATCCCCAAGCTTGGCTAGATCTGGCGTGGCACTACGACGATGAGGGTGATCGATTATCTGCTGAGGAAGGCGACGAAGATCACGCGCCGCCAGATCCGACGCCTGATTACAGTGAAGCGCTCCGGTGCTTCAATCGAGCAGCCGAACTGGGAGCAAGCGGTTTCGAGATGAATCTAGCCCGTGCACAACTCGCTGATACACTTGGCGAGAAGCGTAACGCAGTCGCTTATGCGCAGGAAGCCTTGCGCTTCGCGCCTACGGACGGGGCCGCAGATGAAACGGCTGAAAGCGTAGAGTGGCTTCATAAAACAATCGACGAGGACAGGAATTCCGCCAACAGATCGGAAGTCTCGGTAGATCGGCGCAAGTCAACGGAAAAACAGAGGATTCAACGTCTACCCTTGTTCGTACGGTGGGTGTTCGACTTGTTTTGGTAGAATTTAGGAAAGCGAACGTAATGATCCGAAAACTCCTTACTTGTGGAGAATCAATCCATCACTCACCGACGCAACCGACGATGAGCGGCGATTTAGGTAATCCTCTCAAGCAACTTGCAGACTACCTGCAATGAATGGGGATTGTGACTAGCACAACTAATATCGTATTCACCGTAGCCCGACTCATAACCTGCGGCTTGCTCCTGTGGGCGTTAGCCAGGCATCCGATCGGGTATTACACCGTCCTGAGAGTTGTTACTTGCACCGTATGCGCCTACGGCGTGTATTGTGCCATAAAGTCAGAACAGAAAGGATGGGGTTTTGCGTTTGGCGCTATAGCGATCTTGTTTCAACCGATAATTAGTCTTCGAATGACAAGACAGACGTGGGAATACGTTGACATGGTAACGGCGATTTTCTTATTCGCGACTATATTTCTGTTTTCAGCAAAACCGAAACGGGTTTGAAGAACAACCTTTCTGCATTGCAGCGCAAGAAAAAATCAGGGGAGCAAGCGACCCTTGCGGTACTATCCGCACGAGAAACGATGCGAAAACCCTACTTGAAGATTTCCTCAGTTCCAGTTGAAATTAGACAAAGGTTGCACGCTGAGTTCGTTGTTCGGGATACCGCGCTATTTTGAAACATAGACAGATTCTCAGAAACGTGAGGGACGACCGTTAGCCTCACGGACATTTTCCGAAGACTCCTGCAGGGCCATAACTTACTTGCGTCGCGCCAACAATCCGGCAGCGATTTCGTCACCTCGCTCCTCCACCTGAGTCGTGATCTTTTTCCAAGCTGGGGCTGTTGGATGGTCGCCGCCAAGCAACAGCTTGAAACCGTGCCCGACGAGAAATCTGAGACGAGCGATCTCGCCGTAAAGTATCCTTTCGTTACGTGCAAGCCCAGAGCCTTCTTTCAATGTGGCAACTAAGATTCTGTGGCACCATGTATTCGGGTCTAGGCTCGCCTCGGCAGCAAGCTTCTCGATTTGTTCGTATTCCTCATTAGTTACGCGAAACGCAACGTTTCGCGTTCTCACAGTCTTCTTCTCAGCCATCAGATTTCTTCCTCCCGCACCTGAAAAAAGCACTAGAGTTTTTCGTTAGCAACTCTGCTCACGTTCGTGATCAGGCTCCTCACGATTCTAATCGAGAATTGCTAAGTACGGCAGGGATTCGTGTTACCAACTCGAAGCCGTTACTCACAAACGTGAGCAACGCAGCCCGCTAAGAGCGGGGTGACGTGTCCCATTTTTTCAGGTGCGCAGCACCTACTATCATCTCTGGCTCCGTTGAAATCAGCGCCCCGGTTGTAATCAATAATTGGAGCAAGCACTGGTTGACGCCCAGCGTATAATCAAGTCATGAAAGATATGACACGACAGTTCGCACGAATGGCGAATGGCGAGCGAGTACTTATTGAAATGCTTGGGGAAGAGACCGAGATGCCGGCGCAAGCGATAGTTCGGCGCATCGAAGGTGAGCGCGCAGGTACGCGAGCAACGTGCTTTGTTTCCACACTTACTCTGTTGGGACATGAAATCCCGAAAACTGACTCAGCGATATCTGAATCAAGCTGATGCGTGCTTGGCTCGCGGCTCACATTGAACTGATACTGAGAATCATTTCGACGGCGGCGACTGTTACCATCGGTGTTGCCGCATCATTCCTCGCCTACCAGCAATTCAAAATCAGTAAATCAAAACTCAAGTTTGACCTCTACGAAAAGCGCTTGGAACTATTCAACAGGTTAAGGGATTATGCTTCAGAAGTCGCCATGACAAACCCCGATTGGAACGAAACGCTTGATAAGGCCGGAAAGTTTTACCGCGACACGATTCAATGCAGGTTCTTCTTTGATAAGGACGTGTCGAACTACTTCAATAATGTTTATGAAAATGGCAAGAAGCTATCAACAGCGATGCAGGAACTCGAAAGGCCTAACCTGACTGACCCTCGGTGGTCACCTCAAAACCGGCCAATGGTGGACTGGTCAAAACCGGCCAACGGATCGGCCGCTTAGGACAATAAGAGAAAGTCTTTTACACTCCTCTCGTTCGGTTGTCCAGATATAAATGGACAGGCAGAAAAGTTCTTGCCAGGAGTAACAGCGCCGCCGAGATTCCCCGTTGCGCGTCGGATCGTAGTATGTTCCTAACATGAATGCTCGAAGCGCATTTCTGATGAGCGTGGTTGTTGGCCTTGTGGTCGCGACGGCGATGGGTCAGGAGAATAGTAGACCTGGAGCGCAACCACCGACGACAACCGAACAAGATTTGCGGCCGGAGGTGACGCGGTGGAATCCGCAGAGTGTCTCGGTCAACTCGGTGCTGGAGTTGGAGGGCTACCGGTTGAACGCGGACGATGCGTCGAAGGCGACGGCCTATTTCATACAGAATGGAGTGAAGTATCTCACCAAGACCGAAGGTGGTTGGTCTACTACCAATGACGCACTTCATGGTCTACAGAGCCAAGAGTTGATCGTGCCGGCGGGACTAACGAATGGTCCAAGTCAGGTAATACTCGAAATCGACGGGCAGCGGAGTACGCCGATAACAGTCACAATCGTCGAATACAAGCTACCGGAGCCTAAAGGCCTTACGCCGGCGGCTGGTATACCAGGCACACATGCCTTCCTTGATTGTCCGGACTGGCACACCACCGATGAAATCGTACTGACCGATGCAGCGGGAAAAACTACGCAAGTTAAGTCAGACGGCTCCAGTAGTCCAAGCTTTAATGTTCCAAAGGATGCCGCGGAGGGACCTCTGACAATTCAGATCGGAGAACCTGAATCTAACCACAGTCAGCTTTCGAAACCGGTTACATTTCTTGTCAGTAGAGATGCGCTGCCGCTTGAACTCACTGGCGAATTCATGATTCCGGTTGCTCCGGGCCAATGGCTGGACTTACAAGCATCGTCTCTTGAACCACTCGTACGTTCCGAACTTACCGAAGTCAATTTCAAACAGGACGGTAGCTCCATAATCGTAAGCGCCCCGAATCCACATCGTCCACACATTCTGGTGCCGACGGCACTTTCTCCGGGACCAGTGCGGTTAGAGGTGAGGACCTGGCGAAATGGCCACCCATCCTTGTGGTCAGACCCGCTAACGATTCAGTTGCCAGACAAGGTGGTTGCCCCACTTATCGAGGCCATTAGGTTGGAGAAAGGAGCTTGGGCGCAACTGTGGCCGGGTCCGGATCGAGCAAAGACCTTCAGTGCGACTGCTGGAGACGTAATTGTTCTGCACGGTAGCTTTCCAGTTGCTGACGCACGGAAGATAAACGTAACACTCATGGGGCCAGGAGGTTCGTTCGAATTAGCGGCGTACGAGTTGGACGAGAAAGCAGAATGGTTTGGTGACGTATGTGTGAAATTGCCGAACACAGCCGAAAAAGGTGAGTGGCGAATAATCGTTTCCGATGCGGAGGCTGTCGCGAGTGTCGAAGTGCCAATAGTGATTTCGATCAAGTAGATCAGCGCGTAGTCACTTAGCGACAAGTTCAGTTTTGGTGCGCCAACTGCGCGGCCCGCACTTGAGCAGGTGCCCGTGATGGAGCAGACGATCGAGCATGGCGGTTACCGCCGCCGCGTCTCCTAGCAACTTGCCCCAGTCTTCCACCGGCCGATTTGAAGTGACGATAGTACTGGCGCGTTCGTAGCGACGCATGACGATCTCCAGCAGATCTTCAGCCGCGGTCAGGGGCAGTTTGCGCATCCCGAGATCATCGAGGATGAGGAGCGGCTGCACAACTATCCACTCCATGAACTCTCTGCGCGTGCCATCGAGAGTGGCGTCGGCGAGTTCATCAAGCAGCGTGTGCGTCTCGCGGTAGAGGACCTTGTAGCCTTGCTGAATGACGGCTTGGCCGATGGCTTGCGCTAAATGACTCTTGCCGGTGCCCGGAGGTCCAAGAAACAGTGCGTCCTCACGGCGGGCAATAAAGTTAGCAGTGGCCAGGTCGAACACCATGCTGCGATTCATCTTCTTGTTGAAGCTGAAATCAAAGTTGTCGAGCGTCGTATGCTGGTCACGAAAGCCGGCCTGCTTACGGCGGCGCTCCAGCAGACGGTCACTGCGTCGAGTCAACTCATCAGAGACCAGGGTGGAAAGCAGATCGATGGGGGACATGGCTTCGGCTTGGGCCTGCTGCAGACGGATCTCCAGCACGGCCGCCATGCCGCCCAGACGCAATTGTCGTAAAGCATGACCTAATTCAATCAGGTTCATTATGTTCTTGCTCCTTTGTTCTTTGATGGATCAGATCGCGGTATTGCACAAGTTCACGGATAAGCGGATCGACCTGGTGCAAGCTGAGAGGAAGTTGTGGTTGGCGCTCGAGATAGCGACGCACAAAGTGATATTCGTGCACACCGATTTCCAGAGCCGCTGAGCAGGCATCATCTACCACTGCGGCACCGAACTTCTTAGCCAGAGAAAGCACGCCCAGAATGCGCCGCACACCTACCTGTCCCTGGTGCCCGTGGATCGCCTTACAAAGGGTGCCGATGTTTGCGCCAGCGCGACCGGCGCGTGTCAGCAACTGTGAGGTTGACAGAGGGGTGCGCGGCGGGCGGTCCTCTTCTTTGATCCGATGCCAGCCTCGTTTCTGGCGCAGATGCTCGCGCAATAGCTGGCCCGTTTTGGGATCGATGAGACGAACTTGGAAGGTGTCCCATTGCACCTGAACGCGCCGACCGATCCAGCCGGGTGGCGCACTGTAGTAGGCGGCCTCGACTTCCACGCAACCGTCAAGGTGCACTGCGCGTTCGCCGTATTGATAACAGCGGAACGGTTCCAGCGGCAGCGGCAACAAGTGTGGTTTCTCTTCGGCAAACATGGCGGCCACCTGCCGTTTAGTCGTGCCGTGGATGCGTGTATCTGCCCAACGCGCCTCCCAATGGTCCAGGTAGGCTTGCGCCTCCTCCAGACTTTCAAACCGTTGTCCTTTGAGCGGTGTTTTCTGGGCATGGCCGACGCCGGCTTCGACCTTACCTTTTCGATCGGGATCTCTCACCTGGCAGGGCATGGCTACCACGCCGTAGTGGGCCAGCAGATCGCGATAAAGTGGGTTGAGAGTGGGATCGTAAATGTCCGGGGTGAGCACGCCCTCACGTAGATTGTCGAGCACCACAATGCGCACGCTGCCACCCAATCGGCGAAACGCTTTCTCGTGGAGTTCGGCCCAGACGCGTGAGCTGGAACGAAAGACCAGCAAGCGAACCGACTTGCGACTAAAGCCGAGTGTCATCACGAACAGTCGCGTGCGGCGGTACTTGCCGCTTTGCGGATCGCGGACCATAGGTCCAGTGCCGTAGTCGACTTGTGCTTCTTCGCCAGGGGCGGTGACGATCACTGGGTGCGCCTGGCGTAACTCAACAGGGCGCAGCTTGCGGACGAAGCGCTTGACGCTTTGATAGCCGCGCTCAAAGCCGTGCTCGGTTACCAGGTCCTGCCAGATGGCCATCGCATTGCGACCACGGTTCAGTCCCAACTCGATGACTTCGCGGTACGGCTCGCAGTTGCTTACCGACAGCTTGCTATTGGGGTATGGGGTTGGCTCAGAAGGAAGATCCGGCGCGCCGGAGTCGGTGGTCACCTGATTGGCCGCTTTTGCCGGGTCAGAGTCGGTGGTCACCTCGTTGGCCGGTTTTGCCGGCGCTCCGCGCCCCCACCCGCCAGGTGGCCGAACGTAGATCCCGGCCGCTTTGAGGTAAGCGCTTGCTGTTTCGCGCCGCACACCGGTGGCTTGCTCAATCCGCCGTAACGGCCAGCCCAAACGTCCCAGTGCAAGAATCTGTTGTCTTTTTTCGTCGCTCAATACGTTGCTCATACCGGCGGAGGCTACAATGCCTCTCGTCGGCCTCAACGTCCCGAGCGACTAATCTGATTGGCCGGTTTTCAGGTGACCACGTATGGCCGCTTTTGGGTGACCCCCGAGGGACTGACGAGCAACAGAGAGAAGCCAAGAAGCAGATCGCTTCACTCAAATCGTGGTTCTTCGACCAAGGGGATGACATGTTCGAAATCTTCAAACATGATCTATCAATCAAATCCCTTCGCTAGGAATCCTTCGACGCGTGTCGGAGTTATCCAAAGGCGTTACCCCTAAGGAAGACACTGATGTTCCGCTTTCTCGTTAGCCTTAACTGGAGTTCGATTGCAGGAAGTATTTTTACTGTTTTCCTACATTGGCTCGGCGTCACGGTTATTTATTTCATCGCCAAATTCTTAACGGACTTCTACTGCAAGAAACATACTGAAGGTATAAACCTTTTCCAAAAAGCCTATGTCTTCAGTCTGTGCGTTCTGGTGCCTGTCGGCTTCAGCGCGCTGCTTGCGTACCGACTTGGGACTCATCGTGAAGGTGGTGATGACTATGATGACCCTGGTGAAGTTGTAGTTGATTGGACACCCACTGAACGCCAACAATGGACGTATGGAATAAAACGATTCTTAGTGATTACGCCAGTAGCGGTACTCGGCGCGGCGGCGGCAATCAAGAAGGACAAGAAACTCAAACCAGAGGAGCGCTTAAGAATAAAGGTTCGACAAGACATCGAGGCACGCAAGTATGATGATGGCTGGTGATGCGCGCCGTTTGATCGTGTCGTCACACAAGCAGGAATACGAGCCCGACAATAAAGCCTAGGGCTGAGACTGAAGTCCCTACAATCACACGAACCAAACCAGCCGAGCCGATTAATAACAACAAAAGCCCGGCGGCGATTGTAATCTCTAGACCCACTGCTACGTATGCCAGGTTGCCAACGACGGGTTTTCCAAGAGTATCGAACGCATACCAAATCGGACCAGCTATGAAACGAATGATCGCCCAGATGCGGTAGCTATTTTGACTCGTGTTAAGGAAACCGGATGGGCGTAACAAGCCGATCCCAATAATGATGTTAGCAATTAAAGGGAGATTCGACGTGGAGGTTCGTCCGCTATCCATCGCGTTTACCTGGTTGATGAACAGGAAAACTGCGGAAACGAACAGCAATATCGCCGCAATGCGCAACGCCATTGTCTCATAGGGCGGGACGGGTTTTGGTCCTCTGGTTTCTGGCAAAGGCCCCACGCCCGATTGAATTCGCGGGTACGTTACGATCTCACCGGTGGAAAGAGTAGCTCTCGTTTCATGCTCACTAGCTTCGATACCTACTCCTCGATTCGCCAGTTCTTCTTTGGAAGCGTCAACCCACTCAGACCGACTATCAGGAAAATGGGTGGTGAGCATTTTCAAGATTTCGTCGTCGCTCAGAGATGCGAGGCTGCCTTTAATATCGTCTGGCATTTGGTACCTCGCTCAAAATGAATGAAAGATCCACCGGTTGACCCCGATGCATTGGCGCGATTTCATCCAACATCGCCGGATGAGTTAGGTATGAAACACTCCCTGCCACATCAGGCAATCTGTTGGCCACGTTCGACGTTCACTGATCTTGTTTTAAGGCAACCGCACGGCGGAGCGACGCAGCCGCGCGGTAGCGTCAACTGTGGTTTACAAAAACTCCATGCGAAACATGCCCCCGCGGCACCGATTGTTGGCGACTCTTGAAATCAAGACCGTTAGCGTGGAGGATGTGCGCCATCATCGTATTTAGCGCGGTCACGTTCGATTTCCCGATTGATACGAACCTGTTCCCTTCGATCCAGGATGCGGTTCGAAACGATGAACCCTAAGACAATACCTACGCCGATTGCAACGAGAACTTGTAGTCCGCTGCTACCAAAAACGAGCGTTGAAAGAGGCCGTCCAAGCAACATGATCGACACCATGTCAATGACGACTACTCCAATGACCGCCAATACCGCGGACACAGCACCGGAGATCAACATAAACAAAAATCTCATTGCGGCCTCCCGGTCTAAAGATTCGCCACGTCACACGGTAGATCACCGATTTGAAGATTCGCGCTCCAAATCCCGCTAGGACACTCATTATTACGCCGTTGTCCCGCCGGCCAGATAAGAGCAGCGGAACACCTGAGTTGGACCGATCCGCCGGCGCTACCGAGTAGCTTCGCCGGATCACGCTTGATGCGAACGCCGCTTACCCTGGCTCCGGTTCGAGCGAACAAGGTCATCTGTATGTCGTAACAATGAAGAACCTCCAAGTATAGATGATACCTACTTTGAAAGTCCGTTCACCAAACGCGGGCAACACTCCGGGACACGATGCGTAGAACTGATAAGTACCGCCAGATTTTGAAATGGTGCGAGTGCCGTGGGCCGCGACAACAATACGCTCGTCGTTTGCAACCTTGAGGTACAGAGTCTTGTCCGAGTCATTGATAATTTCGATTTCAGGATCGTCATTGGACCCGGTGTATCGTTCCTCGAAGACTGGGGATGGTTTCGGGTTTTCTGTATAACGCAACCTAATCGTGTTGCCGTTAATCCAACCCTCAATACTCGATTCAACGTGAATAACGTGATACCAAGGGCCTATAGGAGATCGATTGATAAGAGCGACGACAGCGCCGCGTGTCAGTTCACGTAGAATCGGGCTTGAGGTGCTGGGCCCGTCACGCAAGTTTGCGCGTTCCGATATTACGACACCCAAGTCAACTCCGGGGTCCTGATCTCGCGTTGCCCGATTGTCCTCCGGAACGCTTTCGTTTCGGCGAGGTGTTGTAGGTTCGTATGTGGGCTGCGGGGTGGCAACGGGCGTGGAGATAGGCGGAACGTTTGAGTTCGGCACATCGACACCGGTTTGAATGGTCAGGTTCGCAGGACCACGATAAAGAACAACTGTGATTCCAACAAAGGAACGATCACAGCGGACGTACGCGCCATGGGCCGTTCTCTTGTAGCCCGATTTGGTTGCGAGAATTACATAATAGCCTGAATGTGCTGAATCAAAAGCGACTACTCCTGTTGCGATTCTGGAGTCTGGCGCCCGCATTTCCCCAGTCGCAACGTCTTGTACCGCGAGACCTTCGGCATCTGTTAAGACAGATGACTCCGTTTGCGTAAGTACGCGCAATTGACATGATTGGCCAAGTGCACTCACGGCCGAAAGCGTGAGCATTAGAGCGAGACAAACGACCGTAATGAGGGACTTCATTGGTGTTGCCTCCGTTTAGGAGAAGTTGCCGAACGGCGGACTCGACCGGGCCACGGCGATACCGAGCAGCTTAGCCGGATCACTCTTGATACGAAACTCGCTGCCCGTGGCTCCGGTCCAGTTTGTTATATCCGTTCATGAGTTAGAAGAAGCAGCCATTGCAAACAGCTGGATTGTGCGTACAGTGTCGTCAGTGAAATAGGTTTTGTGGTCGCGACACGCAGCAGCGATTTCGCTGACGAGTTTGCCAAAGTCCCAAAGCTGAACCTTGTGGCGGTCAGCGAGCACTTTCACGTCAGGCTGCCAGCCCCACGTCACGATTACCTTCGAATAATTGCCGCGAACAAAACCATACTTCTTGAGTTCAGCACGTACTTCGGGAAGGTTGAACTTCCGCTCGATGAAGTAACCCAGAGTTCTACGTTGGCCCGCAGCCTTGACGCGGTCTTTTAGGTCGTCAGTCGAGAAGGGCTTCGACGTTAGTTTGGAAAAGGAACCGGAGATCGAAACCCCTGATTCGATGTGATAACGTTCGGCCGACTTCGGATCGATAGCGAGTAGATCGATTTCATATTGCCCCTCGCATTTCACGTTAGGCAAAGTAAGCCAGCCCTTCACATACCGGCAATACGATTCGACTATTTTTTCTGTAGTTTCCATATTAAGGACATGACGGTTGACCGGGCCGCGGCGCTACCCAGCAGATCCGCCGGATCACGCTTGATGCGAAACTCGGTTCCCGTGGCTCCGGTCCAACGATTTCTTAGCTGCGTGTTGCAGAAAATGCGTCCATATAAGACAGAAACAGGCCTTTCTTCCAAACACTTAGTTCCGCATTGAAAAGTCTGCTAAGAATAAAATCCCTCAGGCTGGGATGATAGCTCAAAGTTTTTAAGAGCGCTGCCGAAAAATTCTTGAGCTTCGTGTGAGCGTCATCCGCAAGAAAGTTGTTTGGATGTTGGAGATAATAATCGCGAAAGCGAAAGCTGTTTTGTTGAGAGTAGTGCATGATCGACGCGTCAACGACGAAATTCTTTTTGCGCAAGTAATCACCTGCGCTGGAACCGATTGCGATGAGTCGCGGATTGTTGAGGAGTCTTAGTTCGTTCTTAAGGAGAGCGAGCCAATTGCCATAACGTTCGGAGCGCCTGGAATTTGCGACCGCCGTTTTCATCGCGCCCTTCGATATGTCCGTAATGTGGTAGTCAAAAGATTGACCACATAGAAACGTGAACGCGCAGTAGTGAAGAATGAAATCGCCCTCGGACCAAAGGAAGTTTAAGAACCCGCGGTCAAGCTGAGATTGAAATTCTTCGGGCGACATCCCGCCAAGTGACGGCTCCATCGCGACAAGACACCACTTGGGCGCGTTCGTAAAGAAAGGGTTTGGAAGATAGAACGACGTTATCCCAAAATCCCGGTTATCTTGTCGCACGCGATCTTCACACAACTTTCGAATGGCGACGGAGGGATGCGCAGGCGTGACGGTTTCCATATTCGAGTAAGCAGCTAACGAGATATTAGACCGAATCTGACGGTCGAAGTGCCTTGTCTGGCGTCTTATACAGCCTGAGATCGATTTCATGCAAGGTTTGTTGTCGGAATAATTCTGCGCAGCGCGGCGATCATACCGAACTTTCATCTGCGGTTAGTTTAATACTCTTTGCGAGACCATGGCGCGAGTGCGACAGCACTCGCGCCGCGTTTGGTTGGCCATCACGTCAGTATTCGTCAGGTACGAGAATTGTGGTCGAACTCCGATTGGCTTCAGTAATGATCCAAAGCTTCTCGCCTTTGGCCGTACGGTAGGCACTCAAGACACGAAAGCCTTCGCGCAACGAAAGCTCATTTTCTTGCATGTCCTCGTTTGTGAGTTCGCCGAAATCGCCTGACATGTGACGGCGTAAGAATTCGATTCCTGTTTGTCCAGCTATCATCAGCGCTTCTTCTGCTCCGGGTGTGATGTAGGTTTGACCGAGCGGAAAACGCGCGGAGGTTGGTCTTTGATTTGTGTTAGATTCGGTCTGCATCTTCTTTCTCCTGTCACGGTTGAAAGTTGGTGTGGTGGGTCAGGCAGCGTTCACGAGCATACCTCACCCTTTTTCATTTCGAGCGTTAGTTCGCTTGTTCTGCTGGTGTTTCTTTCGTCGGTCGTCCGGCGCGTAGGATTTGATCGGCGGCGCGAAAGATTTTCTGGGCACTCTTTTCGGGGATCGCGTCGGCGTTGTAACCGATGCTTTGATATAACCAGTTCTGAATGTATCCGCGCGCGTAATCCGCACCTTCCAAGCCAAGCGCTTCACAACACAGCAACGCGACTGACTCCGCTTCGACTTCGCGAAGATTTCTCGGCGTTTGCTCCGTGTCGGTGAAGTCGCCCTCGGACGTGTGCATCAGCACGTGCGCCATTTCGTGAAACAGTGTCTTGTGCGGAAGTTGCGCCACGGGATTGATCGCGATCTGATTACCACGCGCGAACCCTTGGCAATTGCCATCGGTCTTATCGAACGTGATCCGCTCAATGCAAAGCGTATTAAGCGCTCGCTGGGCGTCCCATTCAGGGATCGTGATTGGCCCAAGTTCGTTGCCGTAAGTCTGACTGACAACAAACCATCGAGCCTTGTGAACAAATGTCGTGTAGGTCTGTACGTCGGTTCGTTCGTTGTTCTCATCCGATTCGTCATTGCGGCGTTTGCGGGTCAATGGCATGCAAAGCGTCAAAGCCTTTTCGCCTCGTTTGACGACTCGGCCTAACGTCTGCCACTTCGGAAACGTATTGATCGGCCCTGGCTGAATGCCGCGCAGTTGGCATTGAATGAGCGCCAGAATTTGATTTCCAACGCTATACGACCAGAAGGCGCTATATGCTTTCATGATCGTGCCGGGCTTGTTGACGGCTTCCACGAGCAAAGCTGACCATTTCGGAATGTCTGCTGATTGGGTTGTTTGTCTTGTGTTCTGCATTGTCGTTGCTCCTTCTTTGGTTTGGTGTTTTTGAGAAGGTGTTTCCCCCTCGCAGCGAAAGAAGGAACACGACGGGGCTGCCCACTCCGCACACCGCAGGGCGCAACGAAGTGGAGCACTCGAAGAGAAGCGTAGAGTTGTGCGGATGGGCTAGTCGTTTACGATGAAGCGGAGAGGGGGAATATCTAATTAAGAGCGGTTTCCGCTCGAATGGGGCGAAGCGGAATGACACTCACGGCTGCTTTGATTCGCCCACGCCAAGCTCTTGATTCGAGAGATTGCTACGACTATGATTTGCGCCGTCCTAGTGAACGAGACTATTTCTTCTAATTCGGCGAGCTGCCTCAGACTGTGCTCGATTGGTCAACTTACATAATCGGAGTTCGCGTTAGCCCTTTTGATTGGGCTGCTTGTTGCGATTAAGTTGAAACGCAAGAGCAAGGGGGATAATGTACGCTCAGTCCTGGACGTGTCGCGCGGCAGAGTTAGCGCTGTTACAGTTCGTACGACGCAAGTCGTTGATGATCCAATAAACAACCATCTCGTCATCGAAATACGGAGAAATCTTCTACTGAAGGCGTTAGGTAACGAGTCAGTTGTTGAGAGACTGGTTGCATTTGAGCGCACCAAGAACCCGGCTGGCGATCACATTCAATGGTTGGAAGCTGCGATCAGGCGCTGGGAACATGATAATGATCGACGCTAAACCGCGATCGTAACAATCCCGAACGAGAGCTACATTTCACAAGGTCGATACGCCCAAAAGCTGGCGGTAATCTCCCGATGACTCTTTTAAGAGAGGGCCAAAGTATTCGTGATGCATACGTTGTCGAACGCTTGCTAGGTGAAGGAGCGTTTGCCGAGGTCTACAGAGTCAGACATCGCTTTCTTGGTCGTCAGGCAATGAAGGTCTTCAAGTCGGTGGGAATGAATCTCAATGAAATAGAAGAGATGCTAAGTGAGGCGATAATTCTCTCGCGAATCGGACATCCGAACATTGTTCGAGTTTTCGATGCGGATGTTGCGCAAACGATAAATGGGACTTGCGGGTTTTTTACGATGGAATACGTGGCTGGAGGGAGTCTTGAGCAGTTTTGGAAGTCCTATGGGAACCAGTTCATACCAGCGGGAACGGTTGTCGAGATAATGCGCCAGATTTGTCGCGGATTAGCCGTGGCCCACGGCGATGATCCTCCAATAGTCCATCGCGACATAAAACCGCAAAACATACTCATCGGGTATGACGGAACTGGCATTAGGGCCCGGGTAACTGATTTCGGCTTAGCCAAACATGTAAATCCATTGACAATGATGGCCAGTGCGCGGGGGACCCGGTGCTTTAAGGCTCCGGAAGTCTTTCGCGATCCAACTAGTGATTCTCGCTCCGGTGATGTTTGGGCATTGGGTATGACGATGTATTTGCTGCTGACGGATCGGTTGCCTTTTGCTACTGATCGCGAAGAGATCATTGATCCTCGGATTTTTGAAGAACCGGCGGCTGCTCCGAGCAAGTGGAACGTTGCCGTGGATCCGTCCCTTGACTCGATCGTATGCCGAGCCTTAGAAGTTCACGCCAGTAGGCGATACAAGAGCGCAAGCGAAATGCTGGAAGCGTTGGAGAAGTGGCGACCGCACATCACAACGAAACGGACTGATAGTGTCTCAACTCCGTCAAAGGTAACAGTCGAGTTTCCAGGCGGATTATCTCCGAACGAACAGGAGGCAATGCAGCTTGTCGATAGAGCTCTACGGTTGGCGCGACAGATTAACACTTTAGCTGAGGCCGCCGACACGATGGAGGAGGCCTTTAACAAATGGCCAGAAACGCGACGTCAACACGAGGACCGAGTTAAGCTTTGGCGTCGCGGTATCATGATGTGAATGACCAATTAAAGTGCGATCGATTGGAGCGATGAAATCCGAATTATTAGGTGCTCTTCGACAGCTAATGTATCCGAAGGAGTTTCGGATCAAATTGATGAGAGAGCCGGGTCAAGAAACGCTTGATCGTTTACAACACTTCGTTCGACTGCAAACGCTTGAGCAAATAGAATCACGAGACCCAGAGTTTCATACGCCTTCATCAATTAACAACATTTCCGATAAGACGCTCTCCGAATTGGGTACGTATCTTTGGAGAATCAAAGAGCGGATGGTTGATCGGGAAACAGGGCAGCCCTCCGAGCCGAATCGTCGAACATTTCGTCACGTACAGTCAGCTTGGGACTTGCTTGCGGAGAACGGGATAAGGATTCTTGATCATACAGACGATATAGTGCCGGAAGGCGGCATTTACTCGCTGAAAGCCATCGCTTATGAGCCTAGAGATGGCCTTTTACGAGAAACGGTCGTAGAAACTATTAAGCCTACGATTTATTTTCAGGACCGCATGATTCAAATGGGCGAGGTCATTATCGGCACACCAGCGAACTCTTAGTTTTAGACTAACCTTCAGACTTGTTTAGCGTCGCTGGTTGTTCGGAAAGACTGATTATGGGCGAATCCGCGCAGGCTAGAGGGCAGAACCGAAGTACGCGAGGCGAGCACGTGTACCATGGTGTCACTATCGCTGCTGAAGAGGCGGCTTCCGGGCTCGTAATCGAAGTTGATTACGAGGCAGCCGAGCCTTGTTCCACGTGTGGAGGATATGGCCGTCCCTATAGCCAGCAGTCAGAAAAGTGTCCGCGGTGTGCTCAGAAATTGAATGTCCGGCGCGCTGATACATTTGTCCTTCCAGACCAGTGCTGGAATTGTGGTTGGAGTGGCTTCCAGACCAAATGCGATACATGCAGCGGGTCTGGAACGCAAACAAAAGGCAAGTCGTTAGTGGTCAAAATCCCTCCTGGTGTAAAGGACGGCACGCGTCTCCGTATTAACGGAAAGGGGAGCAAGCGCACTAATGAAGCTGAGGGCGGAGATCTATTCGTATGCGTGAGCGTTGCAAGTGGTAGACCTGCTTATCGTAACTACACAGTAATTGAGTCTGATGGTCCACAACTCTTTTCTCGAACGAGAGTGTCTAACGCCTCTCATCACGCCGACAATTTGGATGAGCCATTTCCACGACTTCTCGATCTTGCCGAACCAATGCTCTTTCGTAAGAATCCTTTCCGTTTATTGGGACTCTCTGTTTATGCCAACGAACGTGAAATTAAGAGATATGTTGAGAAACTTCAAATCATGAGTCGCATCGGCGACGGAAGTATTGAAATCAGCGGTCCCCTTGCAATTCAGCCACCACCAGATGACAACTCCATTCGAAACGCGATACATGAGTTACGAGATCCAGAGAAGCGGCTTATATATGAAGTACTGTGGTTTTGGCCTACCAGCGATCGCGACGATCCCGCCCTCGTCGAACTGATGGATCACCGAATCAAAGGTGCGATCGATATCTGGCAGAGTGTGTTGTCGGAAGAATTGCGCTTAATCGCCCTCCATAACCTAGCTGTTCTTTACCATACCGCGGCTCTTGACCTCGAATACGCTGCACAGTCTCAACCAACTTCTGCCGAAACGAGGAAGCTACAAGACACCTACTGGCAGCAAGGATTTCTATGCTGGAAGAATTTGATTGGAGATAGCGAGTTTTGGGGTTTGGTCAATCGCAGAATTCGCGAATTGGATGAACCTCAATTGACAACAGGCACCGTGCGCCAGTTTCAGTTAACTCTACCTACAGCATTACTGTCACTTAATGCACAGCTGGCGGTGGCCGCGGCAGAGCGAGGCGCTAGAGATGAAATGCGTAGACAGCGCCGGTTGATGAATGAGTCAGGGTTCGAGAGTGGAGCCGCCGAGAGATCAACTAGCCGCGCACTTTCACCAATAAAGCACCGAATCACCCGCCTGTGTGAGGTAGCTGAGTCCGAAGTTAATGGGCGCGAGGTGGATGGAGCCAGAATAACACGAAAATTGTTGGAGGAGGCCAAGCCGCTTCTAATACTACTCGACGAACTCCTGCCCTCGGGAAATCATTTGCGGGACGATGCGCGGGATTTGGTCGCACAAACAGCGATGAACTGTCAAATCCCCTTCGGAAACAAGACCGAAGATTGGAATGAGTGCGTAGAGTTGTTGGAACTTACTAAATCGATTCCGGTTAGTCTGTCGTTAAAAAACCGGATTCAGGAGAGCCTGCGAGTCGTCAAGGAAAACCTGAAGCTTAAGGAGCTTATTACTTGCTGGTTTTGTAAAAAAAGAGTGTGTGACGATGATGCGCTATTAGAGGTTCCCATGTACGGGGACGTGAGACGCTATAGCACTGGGTACAATAAGACCCGCGTTGAATGGCGAACTGCCACGGTGAATGTTCCGCGCTGCAAGGAATGCCTCGCGACGCATAAGCGCAGTAAGAGGCTTTTGGCGTTGGGATTCATCCTTGGACTCGCAGTTGGAATTATTCTCTGTCTTGTGGCATGGCTTATTTCTGGGGTGAATGATCAAAGCGCAGATTTGCCGATCGTCGCCGCCAGTGGATTTATTCTGATTGCCATGTCCTTTTTGGGGCTAGATGTCGGCGATCAACTGGCGAAATGTTCTACGCCAGAGGGCACGATCCACCGCTCTCACAGTCTAACCGGTCTGAGTTTGATACCTGCCAGAGGATACCCCGGTATTGAAGAAATGAAAGCGAAAGGATGGACTGTCGGCGGGCGCCCGTCGACGTAAAGTCAAATAGCCGAGTCTTGTGAGGGACAAATCGGACGGAGATAAAGACTAAGATCATGGAAAGAGCGACTATAGATTTTGGTATAGACCTGGGAACAACTAACAGTGCGATTGCGCTATTGAAGGGCGTTGATGCTGAGATTATTAGGAATAACGAAGGCTTAGAATGTACACCTTCAGTCGTGTACTTGGACAAGCATGAGAGCCTTGTGGTTGGCCGGCGTGCCAAGGAGCGACTGGAGACGGACCCTCAAAACGCTTTCGCCGAGTTCAAGCTTCAAATGGGAAGCAACGAGGTCAAGCGGTTTGCACGCAACGGCATGAAAATGAAACCGGAGGAACTCTCATCAGAGATTTTGAAGTCACTTAAGGCCGATGTCCGACAACGTCTCGGCGAAGAGATTCAAGCAGCTGTCATAACAGTCCCAGCCGCCTTCGATCTGCCTCAATGCGGCGCTACTGATAAAGCCGCAAGGCTCTCAGGCATTACAACCAGCCCACTGCTGCTTGAGCCTGTAGCAGCAGCACTCTCATACGGGTTCCAAAGCGAGAGTGAGAAGGTCTTCTGGTTGGTCTATGATTTTGGCGGTGGAACTTTTGATGCAGCCATTATTCAAGTACGCGATGGAGTTATCAAAGTCATCAATCATGGCGGAGATAATTATCTCGGCGGCAAGCTGATCGACTGGTCTATTGTTGAAACTTTGTTGATTCCGGCTGTGACCGCGAAGCATGATTTAGCTGATTTTCGCCGCGGTAATGAGCGATGGCTTGGCGCAATGGCGAAGCTGAAGCAAGCTGCCGAGCAGGCCAAAATACGATTATCCAGAGACCGATCAGTAGAGATAGCTATTGATTACCTATGCGTTGACGATTCTGGCGAACCGGTTGAATTCGATTACGAATTGCAAAGAGGCGATGTGGAACGCCTCGCGGAACCGTTTGTGAGGCGTTCGCTAAGCATTTGCAGGCATGTATTAGCGGAACAGCGCTTGGATCCATCGAAGATAGAGAAAGTATTACTCGTAGGAGGGCCAACTCTAACACCCTATCTTAGAGAACGGCTGATGGATCAGCGCGAAGGACTTGGTATTCCATTAGAATTTGCCATCGATCCGCTCACGGTTGTAGCACAAGGAGCTGCAATCTTCGCCGGTACTCAGCGCTTGGATAAAAACGAACAACCGACTCATGTAACGGCAGACTATGTCATTGACCTGGAATATAAGCCTGTTGGAATAGATCGCGAGCCGTTGGTTGGCGGTCGTATTAAAGGTGAGGCCGGGCAATCTTTTGAACGCTGGACAGTTGAATTCATAAATGGGAATGCGCAACCCCCATGGAGAAGCGGAAAGATTGAATTGGCTCGAAACGGATCATTCATCGCTACGCTCTGGGCCGATAAGGGACGACAAAACATTTTCGAGATTGAGCTTTTAGATCCTCAAGGTTCAAAGCACTCGACGAGCCCTGCTCAGATACCTTTCACAGTTGGAGTTGCGGTTACTGGGCAAAGCCTTATTCACAGTGTGGGCGTAGCGATGGCTGACAATAAGGTTGATTGGTTTTTCGAGAAAGGCACGCCACTTCCCACGCCTAGGATTAGAAAAGTGCACAAGACAGCGCATGCGGTAAGACGGAAACAGGATGGCGAGGCCATCAGAATTCCTATCATAGAGGGAAATGAATCAAAGGCGGATTTGAACCACCGTTGTGGACGGATAGAAATAGCGTCATCGAAACTAAAGCGGGACGTTCCAGCCGGCAGTGATGTTGAGATAACAATGGAAATTGATGAATCTCGTTTATTGAAAGCGTTCGCCGAGATTCCAATTCTTGACGAATCCTTCGAATGGGGTCGGAAATTGATTACAGAAGCGCCAGACTTAGACCACATTAATGAAGAGGTTCTCAGAATAGGCAGGCGATTAGAAACCTTACGTACGAACGCTCAGAATCTAGGAGATGCTAGAGCGGAAGCTGCCTTAGATGAGATTGAAGGAGCTGTGCCTGATATGGCGCGCAAGCTGGAAAACGCGAGGGTTGATAGATCCGTGGCAGACGAATGTGAGAACGATCTGAGACGTTTCAAAGCGGAAGTAGGGAATCTTGAGGATACAATCAGCCTGCCAGTAGCCATCGCCGACGCTCGGCAGATGATCGAATGGACTCAAGATGCAGTTGATGCATTGGGAACGTCTGATCAGAAGAAACGTTTTGGATCTCTCCGACAAGAGCTAATGGCCGCGCTCAATCATCGCCCGCCTGACATAGATGTGGTACGAAGGAGAACTGACGAAATGAACGGGTTGAGATTGACCCTTGTTCAAACACAGGTTGAGTGGTGGGTTGGGCTATTCCAATACCTTCAGGAAAATAAGACGTCGATTCAAGACAAAACGACAGCGGATCAGCTCCTAACGCAAGGCCTGCGCGCAATAAATGCCAATGACGTAGATCAGTTGAAATCCGCTTGCATTCAACTGAGTAAGTTAATGCCTGGCGAACAATCAGATTTGTTTCGACTCTATGAAGGTAGCACTATTAGGTGACAAACATTGGATCTGAAATCACGGACGATCGAAGTCGCTCTTCGAAGGCAGTGACAGCGTTGGTCTTAGATCTGCTCACCGCAAACGCCGCGCGCTTAGCGCGCGATGGAGATTATGATGGGGCCGAGCGGCTTCTGTCTTCACTGTCTGGTCCGGTCCAAAATTCGGCTTTCTCCTTGGACTTGCTCGCGAAGATTCGCGCACAGCGTGGAGACTTTTCAGGAGCGCATGACCTATGGAACAGAGCGCAGCTATTAAGTCCAGGTAATGCAGAATACCGTAAAGCTCTTGAACGAATCAGGAAAGTTCGTAGACGACCCAGTTGGTATACCTACGGCAAGTTTTTTGCACTTAGTTGTTTCTTGCTTTTGCTTGTCGGAATGACTATCGCCTTTTTGAAGGTCAGTGGAAAAGCTCGCTTATTTACGCGAAGCACCCCGGAGAAAAGTCAATCGGCTGAAATCACCTTGGCCACCTCGCCAACCTCCATAAAGCCAACGCCGACGAATCTAGAACTGGAAGTGGATGGTGTCACCGCACGAAGTATTGGAAACGACACCACGTTGACATTCAACTCTGGACTGTTCTCGCGTTCCATCCGATTTCAGCCTGGCGCAACGGATACGTTAGCCGCAGTCGCGAAGAAACTTTCGCATCTGCCCAATGGATCAATGGTGCAAATTATCGGTCTTGCCGACGACTTGGTTCCTGCGACAAGGCGTCACTTCGATAATCCAACGCTTGCGCTGCGACGAGCTCTCATGGTCGCGGAATATTTCAGAAGGAATTCAAACCTATCGCCAAGAATGATTAGCATTAGATACCCCGATCTAACGCAATTGCCATTTCCAAACGACTCGCTCGAAAACCGTATGAGGAATAGGTCAGTCGTCATCCGAATTTCGCAGGCACCCAATTGAGGACTGGGTCAACGAATGCCGCTTGAATTCTCAAGAATCTCGAAGAGTAGAGCTCTGATTTGGTTCGGGGTAGTCGTCGTTGTCGTATGTGTCGCGGCGTGGATCGTTTATTACGGAAAAGAGCAGTCTGGCATTGCGTCCGCGGTTCAATCGTTTAACACACAAGCGAAGCAATTACTTTCCTTCTCGGATCTTAAGAGCGCCAAAGGCGAACCTTACCTATCGGGGAAGGTAGTTATACTCGACAAGAAAAATGGAACAGTTGATCCCATGTTTCGATCGCTAAAAAGTGACCTGAGAGCAAATACGATTGATGAGGTAAAGACTATCATATGGCTCGAATGGGGCGAGGAGCTGGTTGGCCGTTACACAAGCGGGGGCGGCGCATACGTTTACAACTGTGCGGTAACTGTGATTGACAGACAGAGCGCGACACTGTTGGAAACAAGACACTTCAGAGGTTCGCAGCCACCTTCATCAAAGCAGGGTTATGGATCTGCGTACGGATCTAAGCCGGACGACGACATTGTGGCCTACATTGAAAGTTTGCCGAGAAAGTAGGCTGTGCCCGAAACCCCTGCGGTTGCTACTTTCAAATCGTGATGAGGGGACTGAAATTCGTAGTCCGCAATAGAAGAATAATAGCGTCACGAGCAATCCGCCTAATTTCCGCCCACAGCTGAATTGTCTCGGGCTTGTTTGCGAGTTGAAGATAAATATTCTTTTCCCACGGGTCGAGAAGAGCTAGCTTATCTCCTATGGATTTTGTGAGTGAAACACATTGAAAAGGATAGAGATACATGAGTCGGTCCATTTGGCTTGGAATCTCGCCAACATAGAGGCTTGTCGATCGGCAAGCCCTCGCATCGAACCTATCCATTTCCTTCTTGCCACATTGATCATTATCGATGGCGTTTTTGAAGAAGTCGCGAACGCAATGAAGCTACCACCGGAAAAAATTCGGGGAATCTTCGATATTGCGGCAGAATGCCGTTCCGTTTTGCAGATGTCCGACGACGATATCACAAGCGCCCGCCGCAAGCTCCGCACGTTGTTGCATCGAAACGACTCTGACGAGTTAACAATGTTACATCGCTCTGGCGAGTCTCGCTACATTTTTCAGCGGGCCGGGCGACGCACGATTGAGGCAGGTCGCGATCAACTGAATCTCCGTGACGTGTTTGACGAAATACTCGATCACATGCCGCCAGATGCCAGGCCGTTATTAAGTACTCGCGCCAAGCCTCCGCGTAAAGGAGTCGACGAATGGCCTGACTACATCGTCGATGAGACCAGAGGTTAGGGACCCATCGCGGTTTTCGCTTTCACAAAGATTTCCAGAACGCGCCGGACTTTTACTTTTCACCGAGAGAAGCAGATGCTTTTGCAAGCTGCCCACTCCGCACACCGGAGGGCGCAACGAAGTGGAGTACTCGAAGAGCAGCGTAGAGTTGTGCGGATGGGCTAGTCGTTTACGATGTAGCTGAGAGGGGGAATTGGATTAAAGGGGTTACTCACACGGGCCTCGCCCGTTGACCGGCTTGAAGCGCTAGCCGCGTCGGGCGATGCTTATTCTCGTTATCGCGGGTATTATGGCGGACGTATATCATTCGCAATTTCGGGATTATGGTGCTTGATCAATATTGATAGTTGGGTCGCTGGTCGCTCCGGGACCGAATTGCGTATTCCGGTTCATCGTGGGCACCAATTCCGGTTCAACGTGGGCAGTGATTCCGGACGAACGTGGGCAGCGATTCCGGGCCATCGTGGGCAGTTAAGTGAGCTTGATGCTGGAGTAAAGCCAAAGCGGGCAGACATCATGTTTCCACCAACTTTACGGGAGGAAACCACAATAGATGTCAGCCCCGAGGGTCTCCATGCATCTGGTCAAAGAAGTCTTACGCTTAAGTGCGGCAGGTCTGAGCCAGCGGCAGATCGGCCGCAGTCTGCAGCTCAGCCATGGCGTAGTTGGGAAATATCAGGCGGCGGCACAGCGCGCGGGTCTCAGCTGGCCACTGCCGGCGGAACTTGACGAAGCGACTTTAAGCAAACGCCTTTGGCAGCAAGCTGCCAACCCAACCGCCAATCATCAACGGCGACATGCCTTGCCTGACTTTGTCGCCATCCACGCCCAACTGAAAGAAAAAGGGGTGACGCGGCTGCTGCTCTGGGAAGAGTACCGGGCCGCGCAGCCGGATGGGTACAGCTACACGCAATTCTGTTTTCATTACCAGCAGTGGCAGGCGCGGCTCAAACTGGTGATGCGGCAGACGCATCGCGCCGGCGAGAAACTGTTTGTCGATTACGCTGGTCCAACCGTACCCATCGTTAACAGCACTACCGGCGACATCCGCGAAGCGCAGATCTTCGTGGCCGTCCTCGGCGCTTCCAACTACACCTACGCCGAGGCCACTCTGACTCAGGGCCT
>Ga0126383_10000142_pt1 | contig 35187 bp, 30 predicted proteins | sample PanSoiMetPlot_35_FD_96882 | JGI IMG/M metagenome (GOLD analysis project Ga0126383, IMG submission 96882) | Tropical forest soil microbial communities from Panama - MetaG Plot_35 | ecosystem: Environmental > Terrestrial > Soil > Tropical forest > Bulk soil | place: Panama | collected 2016-02-17 | reverse complement strand
TGTTCTGTGAATTCTGCCCGTAAATCTTCTCGATGCTTTTCGCAATCACCAGTCGAATGCCGGCCCATTTCTCCGCGTAAGGGGCCGTCTCGCGCGAGGACCCGCAGCCTTTCGATAATCCGGAGACCACCACCGCAAATCCGCCGTTCTTCACTTCGTTTTTCTTGACCGCGCCGTCACGCATGCCGACATAGACGTATTGTCCCAACGTCTCGTCGTAATAAAAGCAGACCCAGCCCGGGGTGATCTCGTCGGTAGAGATATTGTTCATCAGCGGCAGGTCGTCGTGCGCCAGCCGCTGCGCCAGATCATCCTCGATCTGTTTGGCCGCGTCGCCTGAAGCCTCGAGCTGTTTTCTGATAAGAGATGTGTCTTCGGTAAGAAAAAGGATGCGACCGGAAAATTTCGTTGCCCGGCCATTTGCGTTGCTCGTCATTTAATTCCCTCGCGTAACCTCAATAGCGATTGATTCGTCAATTATTATAACCAGACGCGTCTGAAAAATCTGAACGCGCGCGGCTACCGACTCTCCCGACAATGCACGAGCTGACTCAAGTTATTTCGGAACCATGACGAGTCGTGGTCGTGCAAGACGATGACTTCTTACGCGCTAGCATCGCGGCAATCGAAAGGAGCAGAAGATGAGAGTGATTCTTTTTATAGCAGTTATTCTCTTGGCGGGATTTTCGACTTATGGCCAGACTGATGACCCGCCGCAGCCGTGCACACTCAAAATTGCGCAAGCGCCCGCAATCCGCGGGGTAAAACTGGGCATGACGGTCGATGAGTTAGTTGCCTTGTTCCCCGGCAGCAGCGAGAGCTTCAATCTCAAACAATCCCTGGCGGCGGCGGAAGGTTACCCTAACTTCGGCGAAACCGGTTTCGGCATCCACCCGGCTAACTGGGGGAACAAAGAACGCTTCGATGGAATTACCGACTATTACTTCCGTCTATTTGATCGCCGCGTCTTCATCATGTCGGTGAACTACAGTCAGTTTCCAAGCGGAGCGCGTTGGAAGACTACCGATGATCTGATTCAGAGATTCTCGGACGCGTTACATTTGCCGGGACCGCGAGCATGGGGGACCGATCCCATGAGCAGCGAACAAAAGAAACTGAAGTGCGACGGTTTTGAAGTCACGGTGCGGGCGGGAGACCACGGTACCATCACTTTTTACACCGGCAACTGGGAAGGCGTTAAGCGGGAACGCCTGGCCGCCTTCGAAGAGCAGAAGCGCAACGAATTCAGACCTTGAGCCAACTGGGAGATCTGATCTCCGGACTTCACCGCGATGGTGTAGTCAGCAGGTACACGGCGAACGAAGCCAGCCAATGTTCGCCTTCATAATTGCCGCTGGCAATGTAAGGCAGCGCCGCGTTGGCATGAGCGGTAGCCGACGCGGCGAGAATACGCTGCAAGGGATCGGTCGCCGGCAGCACGTTGGCGATGTTCGCCATGCACCAGGCGCGGCTAAGATTCAAACCGTCGAGATGGACCAGCTTTGGATCGGTTCGATCCGTTACCACCGCAGGCTCCAACAACGCTTTGGGCTCCCGCCGGGCCAGATCGGGAAGGAACCGGCGCAGCCAGGCGAGGAAATCGGGTTTATTCATCACCCGGCGCATCAAATCGGCTTCCATCAGCGCCGGTGAGAAAAAATCTTCACCGCCGGGTTCCCACGCGCCGGGATAATTCACATCGTGGCCGTAATAGGTTTGGGCCCGCTCAACAATCAGCGCCGCCAGCTTCTGGTCGCCCACCGCGCGCGCATAATCGAGCGCGAAGGCCAGACCAAATGCCGTGTTCGGATGCACGCCGGTGCGAATCGGATAATTCTGTTTCGGCAGAAACGCCAGGTACTTTTCGACAAATGCATCGGCCAGCGGTTGCAGGTTCCGCGACCAGTGACGCCCGTCTTCGTCATTCCAACCGCGCAACTCTTCCGCCAGTTTCAATAACCAGGCCCATCCGTAAGTCCGTTCGAACGAAGCGCGACTCGGTTGTTTGAGGTAAGCGACTTCGCCGGCGATGTTTTTTTCGCTCAGATTTGCCTCCAGCGCCGCGCGAATCTGTTTGGCCTCGGGCAGGTTCGGAAAGAGCCGGAGCAGATGGACCAGCATCCAGTGGCCATGCACCGTCGAGTGCCAGTCGAGACAACCGTAGAAGGCCGGATGCATCTCCCGCGGACTGCGCACATCGTCTTTGTCATTAATCGTGTGATCGGGTTTGTTGGGATATTCCTTCTGAATGCACTTCAGCGCGAGCGAGGCGAAGTGCGAGGCTTGCGTCTGGTTCAAATCCAATTGCGGGGATCCTTTCGCAGGCTGAGCAGACAGGTGCTGGTTCCACACCAGCAAAATCATTACCAGGATGATTATGGGCCGCATGCGTTTCTCCAGATTTTATAGTTATCAATCGCTGCGCTTTACCGCGGAGAGCTGCCATTGACCAAGTTCGGGTCCGAGATCGCGCCGGCCGCGCTCTTCAAAATCAATGGGCACGCCGGAAACAAGATCCCTGACCGCAGTAGAAACCAAAACCTCTCCGGGCTCAGCCAGCGCGGCTATCGCTGCGCTGGTGTCGACGGCTAAACCGCTGATTTGATCGCCCGATATCTCGCAGAGACCGGTATGCAGGGCAATCCGGCTGTCAAGGCCGGCCCGGCCGGCCGCATCTCGCATAGCTGCCGCGCAGCGAATTGCGCGCACTGGTCCATCGAAGGTGGCCACGAACCTCCCCGGCGCATTGCCCACCCTTCCCTTGAACCAGTCCGCCTCGCGTTTCGCCAGGGACAGAAAGCGCGCCGCACTCGCGGCCTGGTCATACGCAGCTTCAGCAAACAATACCGTGGCCAGCACACTTTCAGTTTCGGGCGTGTCCTGGATGTTCCTGATGAACGATTCGACCTCGTTGAGCACCCTTTTCTGATCGCCGGCGAAAATCAGATGATCGCTGCCCGGTAGTTCGACGAATTTCGCTCCCGGAATGCGCGCAGCAATGTAACGGCCCTCGTCGACATGACAATCCAGATCGCCGGTGCGGTGCAGCACCATCGTGGGGACGCGAATTGCCGGCAGCACATTACGCACGTCGATCGTGGTGTTCATGCGCGCGAGCCTGACCGCCGCGCGCGGACTGGCGCTGCGACGCTGGTAGGTCGCCCACCAGTCCCTGAAACTCTGGTCGTGGGCCAGACTCGGAGCCAGCTCCTCGATACCGATCGGACCGCCCCATTCACTTTCGAGCGCGTCGTAGAATTGTTGCCGTACTTCCCGGGTGGGCGCCCAGGGATATTCCGGGTCCCATTCGCGCTTGGCAAACGCGCCAAAGGTAATCAACGCAACGGTCCGTTCCGGATAGGTGGCCGCAAACACCAGCGACATATTTCCGCCCTCGGACATGCCAAACACCACGGCCCGCGACGAGTCCACGGCTTCCATCACGGCCCGCACATCATCCATGCGTTGCTCCAACGTAGGCAGATCGGTGGTCTGGTCCGAAAGACCGGTGCCGCGTTTGTCGAAAAGTATCAAACGGGCAAATGAAGCGAGCCCGCGATAAAAACTGGCCACCAGGGGAGACTCCCATCCGTATTCGACATGCGAGACCCATCCGGGCACATAGACGATGTCGATGGGGCCATGGCCAATGACCTGGTAGGCGATATTGATGTTGCTGCTCTTGGCGTATCGGGTCTCGGGACGTTCCAAGCGCGTGCCCGGGTATGACGTTGCCGGCAAGGCGAGCGTGGGCATGGTGGACGCAGGAAAGATGCGTGTCTGCTGTTCACTCCCGGTAGAACTGACCAGTCGTGATCCGTCTTCGAGACAAAAATTCAAGGTCTCGTCCTGGTAACTGCGCTGGCAGGTCGGACAGATTTTCATGATGGGCGCGAAGTCGTGTTGCAGTCTAACAAATCGCACCGCGATTGGCGTAGACTCAGGTCAACACGAAGGTGCCCGTAAGCCTGTTGCTCGTCTCGGGCCAGTAGCCCGACCGTCAGAGAGGGCTCCGATACAAGAGTTTTTGAGCCCTCCCTGACCGTCCCGGCTTCGGACGCTTTCGCTTTCACCGCATCTCGCAGTAGAATTCGAGCACTTTTACGGCTCATGGACGAGAAGCTTAAAGTCCAGGAACATCCAAATGCCGATCTTCGCGAACGTCTCTGGCGGGCGCGGAAATTCATCGACGAGTGCTACGATCAACCGATCGATCTCACTGAGATTTCGAAGCAGGCTTGTCTTTCTCGTTATCACTTCCTGCGATTGTTTCGGGAGACGTTCGACACCACCCCGCGGCAGTACTTAATCAAACGCCGAATCGACAAAGCGAAAGAGTTGCTGCGCGTGCATCGCCTGAGCGTCACCGACGTCTGCTTTGAAGTCGGCTTCCAAAGTGTCGGCTCATTCAGCGCGCTGTTTCACAAGACGGTGGGCGACGCACCCATAACCTATCGCCGCCGGCAGCACGAATCGCTAAAGAAAATTCACGGCTGCTTCATTTCCATGTACGGCTTATGTCAACCGGACTGATGGATCAGGCCTCGCTCATCGCACTTTAGCAATTTTCGAGAAGCAATTCCCGCTGGAAGAACCTATGCTCCCGATCTACCGATCAGCGCCGCCGGCAATAGTGGGTGGTTGACTGTACCGAATCTCTACCCACCTGCTACCGGTGGCACTGACAGGAGGATCGACTGATATGATTACGCGAATGTCCCATGTGCTGGTTTGGGTCAAGAACCAGCAGGAGGCCCTGGAGTTTTATCGCGACAAGCTCGGCTTTGAAGTCGATACCGACGAAAAAGTCGGCGACGATTTTCGCTGGCTGACGATGAAGATTCCAACTCAGCCCGGCTTTGAAATCATTCTCATGGAACCGAACCCGGGCATGATGCTCGATGAAGAATCGGCCGCGCAGTTACGCGCGCTCATCGACAAGGGCATGCTGGGCGGCGGGGTGTTTGAATCGGATGATGTCTTCAAGGACTATGACGATTTGAAAGCGCGCGGCGTGCAATTCAAAGGTCCGCCCTCAGCTCAGTCCTGGGGCACGGCAACGGTGATGAAAGACAATTCGGGCAACTGGTTCAGTCTGGGCCAGGACGCGAAGGCCGACGCCGCCACCTGAGGTTTGTCATGCCAAAAAATGCAACTCAACGCAAATCGATTTACGGCGTGCATCCCGGCGTGTTGATGACACAGAAGTGGGTCGCCGAGCTAAAACAGAAGACGGGCCGGACGCTTGATGAATGGATTGAGTTCATCAGGAAGGCAGGCCCGCCGACTGAAGCTGCGCGCCGTGACTGGCTGAAAGAACAGCACCAGCTGGGGACGAATTACGCTTCGTTCATTGCGGCCCGGTCGGCCGGCAAGGGCGAGGAGTCGGCTGACCCGGAGGCCTATCTGGCGGCGGCCGAAAAATATGTGACCGACATGTTTAGCGGTAAGAAAGCGCACTTGCGGCCGATTTATGAGGCGCTGCTGAAACTGGGATTGTCGCTGGGCAAAGACACCAAAGCCTGTCCCTGCCAGACCATTGTGCCGCTCTATCGCAATCACGTCTTTGCGCAGATCAAGCCGACCACACAGACGCGAATTGATTTTGGTCTGGCGCTGGGCGACACCAGGAAAACGCCGAAGGCTTTGATCGACACCGGCGGCTTTGCCAAAAAGGATCGAATTACACATCGATTTGAAATAACTTCACTGAAGGATATCGACGACGAGGTGAAGCAGTGGTTGAAGATCGCGTATGAGCGGGATGCTTAAGTGTCACAAGCCCGACCGTCAGGAAGGGCCTCATCCGCTACCGGGTCCCATAAACACTAAGATACGACGTAACGCGAGTTGCCCTCCCTCACGGTCGGGCTTCTGATACGAAACCATGTCAGAACCGGTTGCGGTAGCGACCGGGCCTGCTTACCTGGCGAATCCCTTCCGACACATTGTCGAGACTCTTGAATGATCGAAGGAAGCGCGCTACGCTCACCGCCCTAACCAGATGCGCGCTCTGATTCGTTATTTACAACTTACGCTCGTCTCATTAGCCGCCCTGGCCCTGGCTGTCCCCGATTCAGCCATCACGGCGGCATCTTCACGGGCCGATTCGTCTCAACAACTCGACCTGCTGATCGTCCATGGCAAGGTTGTCGACGGATCCGGCCGAGGCCCGCGCCAGGCTGACGTTGGGCTGCGCGGCGATCGCATCGCCTTCATCGGTGACGCCCGCAAAGCGAAGGTGGAAGCAGCCCGGACCATCGACGCCACCGGGATGATTGTCGCGCCCGGTTTTATCGATGGGCACACCCATACACTGGGCGACCTCTCCAGCGAACAGACGAAAAGCAATCAAGCTTATCTGCTACAGGGCGTCACCACCGTGGTCACCGGCAATGACGGCGGCAGCGTGCTGAATATCGCCGAGCTCTTGTCGCGTTGGGAGAGACAGGGCATCGGGACGAATGCGGCGCTGCTGGCCGGCTTCGGCACGATTCGCGGCAAGGTCATTGGGCCAACCGACGCGCAACCGACCGCCGCACAACTCGCAGAGATGAAACAATATGTCGCGCAGGCGATGGATGACGGCGCCTTCGGCCTTTCGACCGGTCTCTACTATGCGCCGCAGAGTTATGCGAAAACTGAAGAGGTAATTGAGCTGGCCAAAGTCGCCGCAGCCAAGGGCGGCATTTACGACACGCACATGCGCGATGAAGGATCGTATTCAATTGGGCTGCTCGGCGCGATCAAAGAGACGATTCGCATCGGCCGGGAAGCGAAGATTCCGGTCCACATCTCGCATATCAAAGCGCTGGGCCCGGATGTCTGGGGCCAAAGTAAACCGGCCATCGATCTCATGAAGCAGGCGCGGCGCGAAGGCATCGAGGCGACCGCCTGTCAATATCCCTATGAAGCCTCCGGTTCAAGTCTGACCGCGTCTTTAGTGCCGCGCTGGGCAGAGGTCGGCGGGCAAAGCCAGTTGGTCCAGCGCATCAACAATGCCGAAATCAGGCCGCGTCTGATTACTGAAATGCAGGAAAACCTGAGACGGCGCGGCGGCGCGGATTCTCTGCTGATTGTCGATGCGCGCGATCCTCAATATGTCGGCAAACGTCTGAACCAGATTGCCCAGCAGATGAACAAGACGCCGGTTGAAGCCGCCCTCGAAATAATCAAGACCAGCGGCGACGCCGGCGTGGCGTCATTCAACATGAATGAAAAAGACATCCGCCGCTTCATGAAAGAGAAATTCATCATGACCTGTTCGGATGGCTCGACCGGGCACCCGCGCAAGTACGGCACGTTTCCCAAGAAGCTGCATGACTACGTGGTCCGGGACAAAGTAATTTCGCTGCCGTTCTTTGTGCGCAACAGCAGCGCTTTGACCGCGGAGACTTTTCGCATTCCCGAACGCGGTATGATTCGCCAAGGCTATTTCGCCGATGTGATTATTTTCGATCCAGACACAGTTTCCGCTCGCTCGACCTATGAACAGCCTGAGTTGACGGCGGTAGGAATGAAATTCGTCATCGTCAATGGAAAGATCGCCGTTGAGACTGGCGCCTACACCGGAGTGCTGGCCGGACGGGCGCTGCGGAAACAAACGGGGGAGTAGCCGAGGGCTCCGACTGTTAAGAGAGCCCTCCCTAACGGTCGGACTACTACCCCCGGCACGCTGATCCTAATGCATGGAGGGTTTATGAAATTTCGGTTTATGAGCCTAATGTTGCTGGCCGCGGTTTCGGCCAGCGCTCTCACGCAATCAAACTCGCCGCAGAACCCGGTGGAGATCAAAGGCGAACCGCGGCATCATCCAAAGTTCGAAAACGAATTCGTGCGCATTTGGGATGTCACCGTCCCGGGCGGCGATGCGACGCTCTGGCACGCGCATCGTAACGACAACGTCGTGGTCACGCTGGCGCCGGCGAAACTGCACATCGAAACGCTCGGGCGCGACCCGGTTGATACGGAATGGAAATACGGCGAAGTCAGATTCAGCAAGGCCACCTACGTGCATCGCGCGATGAACGTTGGGACCACCTCTTTTCACAATCTGACCATCGAATTGTTGAAGCCCGCGAGCAGCAATCCGCCAGCCGCGCCCAGCGAATCCGGACGAGAGACTGTCCTGGAAAACGATCGGGTGCGTGTCTATCGTGTGTCGCTCGCCCCCGGCGAATCCGTTCCGGTCCACACTCATCCATTTCCCACCCTGGATATAACTATGAACGCCGCCGAAATCGAAGTCACCGCCAACGGTAAGGCCGTGCGCCATCCGGTCAAAGAGGACGATGTCAGTTGGGACCCAGCCGGCACGACGCATTCGGTCAAAAATGTCGGTAGCGTCCGTTTCGAAGCAGTCGTTATCGAATTCAAGTGAGGTTCTATTAACGTGCTGTTAGCCTCAGGGCAGTAGCCCGATTGTTAGCCAGGGCTGAGAGCGCCACCCACGCTGGCGACCGTTGCGTGCGCCGAATGCCTGTAGTATTTTACGCTCGCCTCGCGCAGACAGGTTGTTTATCAGTTCGAAAGGAGCCCGGAATGAAAAAATTATTTGGTTTATTGGTAATCGGAATGGCGCTGGTGCCGACGGCTTACGCTGTCGTTCCCGACCAGCCCTTCATGGAAGCGGCATTGTCCGATTTGAGTAAGGCGAAGGTCGAGTTGGCATCGGCCATGCGCAACAAAGGCGGTCACCGCGCCACGGCAGCGTCGTTGACTCAACAGGCAATCGATCAGGTCAAAGCCGGTATCGCGTTTGCCAAGCGGCACAACCACGGGACGTTGGCGGCGCCGGATCAACCGCATATGCAGGCCGCGCTCGATGCCCTGAAGAGCGCGCGTCAAAATCTCGATAAAGCAGAGGCAGACAAGGGCGGTCATCGGGCCAAAGCAATCGAGTTGGTCAACCATGCGATTGATGAGGTAAATGCCGGAATTCAAGCGGCCGAAGGCGGCCGTTAGCGCAAAAGCGCAGAGAGCAAAGCGCGAAGGGCCAGGAGTTCAATCGTTCTCCTGGCCCTTCACGTCTTTCGATTTGAGACTTCCTCTCCCAACATAAGAATCTCTGTAGTTTAGCGGCGGGCTACCGCCCGCCGGTCGAATTGAAGACGGGCGGGCAGTAACGCGTCGCAAAACGGAGAGTTGATGAAAGCCATCATTTTCAGACAACATGGCGGGCCTGAAGTTCTAGAACCCGCGGAGGTCCCCGCTCCGCAAATCAGGCCGGACGAAGTTTTGGTCGAAGTGCGCGCCTGTGCCCTGAACCATCTCGACGTCTGGGTGCGGAACGGTCTGCCCGGCATCAAGATCCCGTTGCCGCACATCCTGGGATGCGACGTCGCCGGGGTGGTCCGCGAAGTTGGCGAGTTGGTGACCTGGGTGCAGGCCGGCGACGAAGTCATGATTCAGCCGGGCGTATCTTGCCGCCACTGCGCCGAGTGCCTCGCCGGTCACGACAACATGTGCGACGACTATGACATCATCGGTTACCGGCGCGACGGCGGCTATGCGGAACTGGTGACGGTCCCGGGCATTAATATTATTCCGAAACCAAAGAACCTAAGCTGGCCGGACGCGGCAGCGCTGCCGCTGGTAGCTTTGACTGCCTGGCACATGCTCGTCGCCCGGGCCGAGGTCAAACCCGGCGAGGTCGTGCTGGTCCATGCCGCCGGCAGCGGCGTCGGCTCCATCGGGATTCAGATCGCCAAGCTGCGTGGCGCGCAGGTGATTGCCACGGCTGGCTCGGATGAGAAACTGCGGAAAGCGCGTGAACTCGGTGCCGATGAAACCGTCAACTATGCAAACGAAGACTGGCCCAGACAGATCAAGCGGTTAACCAGCGGGCGCGGAGTTGACGTGGTCTTCGAACACACCGGCGCCGCGACCTGGCCGGGATCGATCTTGTCCCTGAAGAAAGGCGGGCGTTTGGTGACCTGCGGAGCCACCAGCGGCTTTGACGCGCGCACCGATCTGCGCCACGTGTTCTATCGTCACCTGACGATTCTCGGGTCGATGATGGGATCGAAAGCCGATCTGCTGGCGGCCATGAAATTCATCGAGTCGGGACAGATTCGCGCCGTGGTCGATCGGGTATTGCCCCTCGCCGAGGCCCGCCACGCTCACGAATTAATGGAAGATCGGGCGCAGTTTGGGAAGCTGGTGCTGGAGATCTGATTTTGGGGTGCGCCGACTTGTCGGCGCTTTTACTCGCAGCGAACGCGGCGACGAGTCACCGCACTCCAAAACATTAGGGTTGCGAGGGCAGCAATTCGACATTGAACCGCTTTTGCAACACCGCCATGTTTTCCGGCTCGATGGCGAAATTCGATCCGGCAATCACGTATTTCTTGTTCGGGTCGGTCGTGGCCCAATCGACCACTCGGGAGGCGTTGGTCCGCAACACCTGCGAGTCCTCGGGCGTCAGCGGCTTATCGTCTTTGCGCCGGAAAACCCAAATGTTCACGAAGTGGCCATCGCGGACATATTTCACATCGCGCTCATATGGCGTCGCGGGCGTCGCTTCGGGACGATACCCCGAGGTGTCGGGCGTTTCGTCATCAGCAGCAGACCGGCGATGACACGCGATGGATGAAATGATGAGTACGAAGCCTACCAGGATCGCAAAAGGCAGCGAATAGTTTTTCTTCATCGGCACAAACCCAGTCAAATCCGCGAGCGCTAATCTGGCACGAATGTTAACCACCGCTACCGCAGGTGGTACTGACGCGCTCGGATGCTCGCTTTGTCACGGCGAGTCGTCGTCGCTCGGTTTATCTTTATCGTCTTTCTTATCTTCGGGCGGCGGTTCAGCCTTCTGGTCCCGGATATGTAAGACACTGCAATCGTTGTCTTCGTAAACGCGATCGAACCAGCCACTGCTCAAAGCGCGATCGTAAAACGAATCGTGGTCGCTGGTGTTGTCGCTGAAAATCCAACGAGCGCCGAACTTGTCGCGAATCAGCGGCCCCGGATCTTCCTCTTCGCCGGTCGTAATCTTGACATAAAGGTCAGACAGGTCCGGGTTCTTTTCGTGCAGGTAAGACGGATCCAGGCCCGACGCGTAGAGGTGGGTCGGATCGTAATAGAACAACCGCGGGAAATCATCCCAGTCGGTATTGAAAACCATTTCGCCGGCGGGAACGTTGGCCCGCATCCAAAGCGCACCCTTGGCATAATGATCGCGCGGGTCGCTGTCGCGAATGTCCTTGGAGGTGCGATAGACGTTCGCGAATAAAGCTATCCCCAGCGCCGCCGACACAAAGATGGCCTTGGCCAATTGCCAATTGTTCTCAGCCTTCTTGTCTTTCTCCACCACGATCGTGTCGTGCCGATCGAGAAATGGCTCCAGGTCGGCCAACACGGCCTGGGGCAAATGGGTGAACAACATCCGACCCTGCCAAAAACTCTCCAGGGTGAACGCGGCAAACAGAATGGCGAACGGCGGAAAGTATTCAGCGAAACGCTTCCAGCGGGCGTTCATCAACAGTAGCGCTGTCGCCAGGATCAGAAAATAAAGCGGCCGTTGCGCCCGTTTGCGATCGCTGGAATCAAAGGCGACATAGCCGACCAGCATCGCCGCCAGCGCCACATAACAATTGACCACAAATTCCGCAGTATCGTACGGATACCACTCCTGGCCGACCTTGGTCGCGAACCCGTTGGCCGTGATCTTCATCCGGGCATGCTCGTAAATAAGGTAAAGGTTGTGCGGGAAATAGGGATTGATAACCAGGCCGAGCGCAATGCCGCCGAGCACAAACACCATGGGCCGCCATTCAAATTTTTCTTCGGTCCATCCGATCACAATGGTCCAGATGACCGCGGCAATGAACAGCAGCACAAACATGTCGTAGGCCAGGGTAAATACAAAAGCGACGGGGAGCAGCGGCCACCATTTTCTTTCGAACAATAAATAAGTGCCGAGCACCAGAAAGATAATGGCAAACGGCGGCGCCTTGGCCATGTTCATGCGATAAAGAAAAGGCGCCGAACAGGCGAGAATGGCCAGCAGCCAAATCAGGCGATAGCGAATTTCATAACGCACCACCAGCCAATAACAGGCGAACACCGCCAGACTGGCGAACAGAATTGCCGAGACTTTGGCGCCGGTCTGCATGTCCCGAAACCAGGTAAAAGGAATCAGAATGAGGTGATAAAGCAGATGGTGATCGACGTAGTTACGGGGATTGAGCGTGGTGAGCGGCAGCCACGGAAAGGCCGGCGGGAAATGGCCGGCGCGCAGGTTCTCCCAAATCAGCCTGGACCACTTGATGTGATAATAGCCGTCGTAGTCGCCGCAGCAGATCGCCGAGGTTGAGTATTGCAACCACCAGAAAATCAGCGCGATGGCCACCGCCCCGGCAAGCAGGTCGGCCGCGCGCAAAGCCGCTTCTGACTTGAACCAGGCGGCAAATCTTTGACCTGTGCTGGCGGTGATCGGAGACGCGCTAATCTCTTCCATTGCTCGCAGGGAAGAATGCCGGAACAGATAAAACAAAGCAAGAACTCTTTGGCTGCGCTGAGTCAGAACCGGGAGCGGAAGCGACCGGGCCATGCCCATCCGTCCCATGGTGCAGGGCGACATGTAGTGGTCCAGTTTGACGTTTCTTATTCACACCGCGGCTGTAGCCCGGAGTGCCGGGCACTATAACGAGATCGGAAACCGTTTAAACGGCAATTTACTTGACCGACCAACAGTGCGCGGAGCGCACGATGGAACAAAGCCTGGGGTGGAGTCCCGATTCATCGGGACGGAACCCCAGGTCACCGATCAATTATCACGATGAGCCCGCGGAAGCGGGCGACAGCCGTTGCGTTGGCAGGACCCATCGTTCCGATCCGCTGCCGCCCGCTGCGCGGGCTGGATCATTATTTGTGACATCTCCCCGGGGCTCACGCCCCGGGCTTTACGCTGTCGTGCGCTCCGCGCACTGTTGGTCAGTCGAGTATGTAATTGCCGTCTAAACGGTTTCTAGCCTCCAGTTCAGCCAACTCGCCGCGCTAAAGCGGCGGCGGGAATGAGAACATGCTCGCAAACGAACCATTAACGCTAATCAAGTAGTGAGACAGCGGGAACCCAGGATGTACCACTACGGGCGATAGGACTATTGCCATTTACCATTGGTCACTTGTCATTTGCCATTGCCAGGCGAAAGCGCAGGAGCTGGTCAACTGATCTGACCTAGCCGAGCAGTTCGCCGATGACGGTAAGCAGTTGTGAGGGATTGATGGGTTTGGTGAGATGCGCGTTGAAGCCTGCTTGCAATGACCGGCCGCGATCGTCGTACTCAGTGTACCCGGTCAAGGCAATCATCGGAGTTTCGACATAGGTTTCGCGCCGGCGCAGCGATCCCGCCAGGTCGTAACCGTTCATCTCAGGCATGCCAATGTCGGAAATGATCAGGTCAAATTGATCTTGAGAGGTGATCTTCAAAGCGGTGGCCGCAGAGTTGGCGGTCATCACTTCAAAGCCGGCATGCTTGAGAAAGAGCGCGATCATCTCAGTAACGTCCGCCACATCGTCGACCACCAGTATGCGGCGCGACGACGTTTTGGGCCGGTCCGCATGCTTGCCGGCGCTGCGCACTCGGCGCTTTGCAGGCGTGCGGGCAAAAGCTCTGTTAGGCGTCAATAACTCTGCCTGGCCGCCGGACTCAGTCGAGGCCGAGGGCGCAAAGTTGGATGGAGTTTCATTACCCACAGAATTCGTCCTGAAATAGCTGCCGTCGCCAGGGGAATGGCGGCAGCCCGTGCCGGCTACTCCATTACTTCAGGGGGGAAAACTATTACTCGAAGGCGTCTTAATCTAACCGAAAAGAAAACTGCTGTCCATAGTGAGCCGTTATCCTGAATCGCGCACTAAGGTCGGCGACATCCACGGGAGCCGGCGTCCGCACCGGCCTTGCGCAAAGCTGGCAACCGATACGGTTGCGCCGCAGTCGTCAAACCATGCAGCAACGGCATTCGCGCGTGATATCCTCGGCGCGTGCCGGCGATCTCAAAGGATCGTTTCCGCCTGATTGGCTTCCTGCCGCTGATATTTTTCGGCGTGCAGTTTGTTCATTACTGGCGATTCGGCGGTCTGGGAAACCTGGCCTGGATGTGCAATGTGGGAAACCTGTTGTTGGCCATCGGGTTGTTCCTCTATCACAAAGAACTGATTCGCGCGACGGCTATTTGGACCATTCCCGGGCTGGGCATTTGGTTCTGGTACGTCTGGCTGACCGGCAGCACGGCGTTTTCATCTACGCTGGCCCACGTCGGTGGAGTCATCGTGGGGATGTTCGTGCTCAGCCGGGTGCGCATGGATCGCATCGCCTGGCTCTACGCGTTTGTCTGGTACCTCTTCATGCAAGTCGTCTCGCGGGTGATCACCTCGCCGGAAATTAACGCCAATGTCGCTCACCACATCCAGCCGGGCTGGGAAAACGCATTTACCAGTTACTGGAAATTTTGGCTGGTGATGACAATCGTGGTCGCGGCGGCGTTATGGGCCATCGGGATGGTGCTGTCGCGGATCTGGCCTTGTGCAGTATCAGAACCGGAAGCGCTAGCGGCCGGGCCTCTCGGTGCGTCAGATGGAACTTAGCCGGCCCGGTCGCTACCGCTCCCGGTTCTGACCATTCACTTTTTCATCAAGGCAGCTTGCGGGCTGAAGGTCACCAGATGCCAGCGCGACCAGGTGTGCACGGGTTCGTTGAATAAGCGAATAAAGGCAGTCTCCAGATACATTTTTTCCGGGATCGGCCATTCGAGTCGCACGATTGGGTTGAAGGACGCGTGAAAGGCGCCGGCCGTTGACTGGGCCGGGTCTGGCCTGGTCGAGTCGACTTTCTTTCCCGGCAACTTGTCTTCGTAGGCAGCCGACGCCGTCAGCAACGTTTCGTTCAGTTTGATTCGCGCCTGCGTCGGGTTCTTGTTCGCGGCATCATAAATGCCGATGTCCGATCCAAAAGCGGTCGCGATCTTCGACGAGTCAGGCGACCAAACCGGCGGTGCCTCGGCAAGTTGATCGTCGAGCAGTCTTTCCTTGCCGTCGAGTCCGATCACCCGAGGCCGGCCGGTTGCGGTCTTGAATTCCTTTTCCCGCGCATCCCATTCACTCTCTTTGCAGGCCAACGCCGCCACTGCGTGCCCGTCGGGCGCCCAGGTCAGGCCGAAATAGATCAATCCATCGCGGCTGGTCAACGGGCGCAACTCATATCCATCCCGGTTGCAGACGTAGACCTGCTCAGTGTTGAAAACGGCGAGCGGCGCGAAGGCCGGGCCAATCGTCTGAGTCGGCACCGGCGAAGCTGAGGGCAATACCGGTTCGGGTTGCAGTTCGAGTGGGGTTGGGGTCGGTTGCGCAGCGACACTCCGGCGTCCGACAAATGCAAACATGCTGCTATCGGAAGACCAGGCCACCGAATCCTGGAAGACCACGGCCAGGCTCGGCGGGGTTACATTGCGAATGAAATTTCCGTCAGACGAATAGAGGTCGATGCGGAACGTCGTAGTCGGCTCATCCGCCGTTCCATAGAGCGCCAGCGCGCGCTGGCCGTCGGGCGAACTAATGGTGCGGAGCAAAGCATCGTTCGGCCGCTTGCCCTCAAAGTCCTGTTGAATGACCGGCAGAGACTTGGCCGTATCGTCAGTCAGGTTGGACGGTGGTTGAACGTCGGCTTGAAAATTGAAGGCGAGTTTGCCGGCCGGGACATCGCGCAACTGGCGCGGGCGCAATGTCTGGCTGTCAGTAACAGTCTTGCAGGCGGTGACCAGTAACGCCGGCAAGACAATGAGCAGCACGGGAACTGCTCGATGAAAACCGCGAAGCATCGGCTGCGATCTTAGAAACGGCTGGTTGCAGGTGTCAATTCAATCATCCCAAAACGATCGGGGTTGAAGCTGATATTCGGTCCGGCAGTTTCGTTGGCCAGCAAAACGTCCAACGAGAACAAGGCCCGAATCGTATTTCGCGGCGACAAATGATCTTCATCAGAGGCGTCGTCATCGACGCAATTATGTTCCAGGGAGCGAGCGATGCGGCGCGGCAAAGGTTCCCAGCTCGCGTTTTGTCTGATGAATTCGCGCGCCGCAATCACGCCAACCAAATCGCAGGACAACTCTTCAGCGCGCTGTCCCTGGATGCGCAGGCCGGTGCGCGTGGCGGCGCGGTGGGCAATCGCCCGAAACAGGGGCCGCAGCGAATCTGACTGGCCGCTGGCGATGTGCGTTAGTTCATGGGCCAGGACGCTAATCATGGCTTCGTCTGATTTCAGCCCCGCCAGAAAGATCGTGCCGAATTCAATCGTCCGTGGTTCGCGCAAAGCGACGGACGCGTTGTCGCGCGCGTCCACGTCTGCCTTGACTCGTTTAACTGCATCAACCCGGGCGGTCGCGCCGGTAATCCGCGCTCGCGATATCCCGGCGTCATACAAATCGTAATCCTTGGCCAGTTCGACGATGGCATTAATGACCAGTTTGCGCGTAGCCGGCAACAGACGCTCGGCGCGGCGGGCGCCGGCCAGCGCATCCGGATTGTTGACCGGGAGCGATGGCCGCGACTGCATTTCGTCGATGGGCATGCTGCCCTGAGGATCGCGAATTCGTTCGGTGCAGGTCGCGCCAATGGCCCGTTCAACGACGCGTCTGTCGGCCGGCGAAAACGCATCGCGGGAGGCCCGGGAATGCGCGCCGGTTTTTGCCGGACGCGTAGTTTGAGCAAACGATCCGTTGGTGAAGAAGATGACTGTAGCGATGAGCGCCCAGGACGAAACTCTACGCGCCTGCGCCGCTTTGCCGCGGTTCCAGTCCGGCCCCTTCATCCTTCCGCCTTCATCCTTCATCCTTGCTATCTATTCCGCCACTCAGGTTTGCGCTTCTCCATAAACGATTGCACACCCTCAATCGCGTCCTCGGTCTTCATCAACTCATTCAAGTACAGGTTTTCAACTTCCGTCAGAGCTGATTCAAAGTCCCCTTTGCGGCCCAAGTCAAGCGCGCTACGGGTGAATTGCAATCCCGCGCCCGAAAGATCGCGCAGCTTTGCCAGCACGTTTTCAGTCACCTGCTTTAGCTCCGCAGCCGGCACCACGTAGTTCACCAGACCCAGACGCAGGGCTTCCGGAGCGTCGACGATCTCGCCCAGCAGGATCATTTCGCGGGCCTTCTTTTCACCCACGATGCGCGGCAGGAGCACGGCCGCCACCGGCGGAAAGACGCCCAGCTTGATCTCGGGTTGGCCAAACCGCGCGCGCTCGCTGGCAATGACGATGTCGCAAGCAGCGACCAGTTCACAGCCGCCGCCCAGCGCGGGGCCGTCAAGGACGCCCACCACCGGCTTGGAAATTTGGTTCAGGTTGCGAAAGATCGAATGAAAATAATCGAGCATCTTGAACACCGTTTCGGCGTCATGCTCTTCGACCGCGACGCCGGCGCTGAAGGCGCGCGATCCTTCCGCGGCTTCGAAGACGATGGCGGCCAGATCTCTACGTTCGGCACAGTCGTTCAAGGCCACGCCGATTTCGCGCATCATGGCGATGTTCAGGACATTCAGCGGCGGCCGGGCAAACATTATCCGGGCCACGCGATCCTGGATTTGAAATTTGATGTTTTGAAAATCCATTCTCTCAGTCGGGCGAACACTACCACGATGGCCCGCCCGCTACCGCAGGCGGTTCTGATCTATCGTGACGAGTCCTCTCGCTTCTCATCAGGTTCCGTCACCACCGGCGTCTTCAGATACTTCGCGAAGAATCTCACATATCGCCGCATTCGATCGAGGTTATGACGCGGCTCGGTGAAACCGTGGTTCTCACGCGGATACACCACAAATTCCACCGGCACTTTACGCTCAACCAGCGCCTGATAAAACTCCTGGGCCTGGGCGATCGGCACGCGCGTGTCCACCTGCCCGTGCATGATCATGGTCGGCGTCTTTACATTATTGACGTACTTCATCGGCGAACGATCCCAATAGAGGTCCTGATTCTCCCACGGCGCCTTGTCGGTGTAGAACCAGTTGAGATAACGATGGATGTCGGTCTGTGAATACATGGCGTAGATGTTTGTCAGACCGGCGCCCGGCGAGATGGCTTTAAACCGATCTGTCTGCGTGTCGATCCAGAAGGTCATGTATCCGCCATACGACCAGCCGAGCGCTCCCATCCGATCAGGGTCGGCGATGCCGCTGGCAATCATCGCATCAACTCCGGACATGCAATCGTCGTAATCGCCCTTGCCCCAGGTGTTCTTGTTCGCTTGCGCAAAAGCCAGGCCCTTGCCGGTTGAGCCGCGGAAGTTCGGTTGCAATACCGCGAAGCCGTTGGCCGCCAGCACCTGAACCTGGGAATTGAAATTGTTCAGCGACGCGCCGGTGGGTCCGCCGTGTGGGTTCAGCAGGAACGGAACCTTCGCGCCCGCCTGATAGCCCACCGGTTTGGTCAGTACGCCTTCGATCTCTGTGCCATCCTTGCTCTTCCACTTCACCACCTCAGACTGGGCCAGCGAATAGTCACGCAGCCAGGCATTGTGATGAGTGATGATCTGCGGAACGTCTCCGTTCTTCGAAATGTAGATCTCGGTGGGCTGTTGGGCTGATGAAACTGTTCCCATGATCAAGCGGCCGTCCCGGCTGATCTCGGTGACTCCAATTGAACCGCCGCGCTGCCAGGAATGGGCGGTGACGCCGTTCGCCACCTCCACCCGGTAGACTTCGATGGCCTCCAGCACGTTAGTGCTGAAATAAATGGCGCGGCCATCCGGGTTCCAGACCGGGGTGCCCACGCTCAAATCGAACTTCGGATCCACCTGTCTGGGCGCGCCGCCGTCGGCAGAGATCAAGTAAAGGTACGCAGTTGAAGGCCCCGGGTCGCGATCGCTGGTAAAGGTAAAGGCGATCCACTTTCCGTCAGGAGACCAACGCGCATTGTCGGCGGCGCCCGGCTCACCGGCGAGTTTTTGTTTGGCTCCACTCGCCACCGTCATTACCCACACATCGCTCAGCGCACCGTCATCCGCCCGCGGCGTCGGCCGCGTCGTATAAGTGAGGCGCGCGCTGTCCGGCGACCATTGCGGATCGCTGACGGTGAACTCGCCTTCCGTCAATCGCTTCTCTTGTTTCTTATCGAGATCAAAAACCCATAGATGCGTCATCTTGATGTCATGATCGATGACCATCGTGTCGTCTTTTACTTTCCGGCGATCCTCTTCGTCTTTGTTTGGTTGATCGACCGCGGTCAGCACCAACCGTTTGCCGTCAGGCGAAAAATGAAATCCCGTGACACCGCCCTTATGTGAAGTGACGGACCAGGCTTCGCCGCCATCGGCGTTCATCATCCACACCTGTCGCTCGCCGTCCTTTTCGCGATCGCTGAGGAAGGCCACCAGCGACCCGTCGGGCGACCATTCCGGCGCCGTCGCGCTTTTCTCACCACGGGTGAACTGGCGCGCGTTGCCTCCGCCCGTGGGGACCACCCAGACATGCGTCACGCTCTTCCACTCTTTGTCCTTATCCATTCTCGTCTCACCCACGGTGTACGCGACGCGCGCACCGTCGGGAGACAAGCGGGGCGAGCCCACCGCTCTAATCTTCAGCACGTCCAGGGCGGTCAGCAGTTTCTTTCCGTCTTTGGCGCGCGGCTCGGGCACATCGGCTGATTTTTCCTGCGCGGCGGCGCCGGAGATCAGGCAAAGGAAAATAGAAAGGGTGATTACCAGGCGTTTGGGGGTCATGACTTCTCCTGTAGCGCAAGTTGTCAACTTGCGATTTTGATTCCTGAGACGGCGCCAGCCAACAGCTCGCCTTACTCCTTCCAGTGCACGCTCGCAAAGGATGCCGGATCGAACAGCTTCTCGGGCAGCTTCACGTTGGCGCGCAAGTCGGAATATTCTTCAGTCGTCGCTACTTTGCCGTCAACCTTAAAGATCACTTCCGGCGACATCCAACCACCACCGAGCTTCTGGTATTTGTTGAACTGGGTCTCTCCGGTCTGCGCGCCATCCTTTCCCGCCGGACGAAGCAAGCGGACGAAGTAGAGATTCTCCTGGTCGATCCAAAACTGCGCCGAGTGCAGGTCGTCGGCCTTGGCGCCCACCACATAAACGGGCCGTCCCTGCCAAGTGTCCTCACGAAAAACTGAGAGGTCAAATTTCAGGCCTTTCAGTTTTTCAATCACCTCAGCCGGGGCCATCCCATAGACGTCAAATCCCAACACCAGCAACGGGTGCACAAATGGCCGATTGGCATCTACCTTCCCATTCTTGAAGATGTATAGCTGGGAATTGGTGAACAGGATCCCGTTCCCATCCTTCGTCGGCGTGAAATCGATTCGCAGGGAGCCCGGCAGAGACATCGCTTCATACCAGGTCTCGACCTTGCTGGTCCCGTCCGGCTCATAGTTTGTCGTCTTCTGCACAAAGGTCGCCGTCTTGTACCAGGTCTTTGCGTACTTGTGCTGCATCGCCTGGATGAGTTGTTCGGTGTTGGTGATCTTGGCGGCGAAAATCTGTGAACTGCACAGGAGGACCACAAATAGTCCTGAGGTTAGGTAACGCATATGCTTTCCCTCGCTCGCTGAGTCTATTTATCTCTCAACTTTCGAGACGGGCGACATCTGGCAGCCTTTGCCTCAAAGACTCCAAAAATACGGCTCCGCCGTTCTCCAGTGCGGAAAGGCTTGCCTTTCCGGGAAGATGCTGCTGATATTTTCGAGGCTGCGCCTCGACATGCAGGCATAGCCTGCAAAAGCTCTTAGACCACGTCCGCGCCGGTAAGGCAAGCCTTACCGCACTGGTGGAGGCGGCAAGCCGCAACGCTTCATAACTGACGCCGGTGATTTTTCGTCAGGATATCAATCCTTCGAGGCGTCACTCCTAATTGAATAGCCGTGCCCGGTGTTACTCGCTCGGTAGCGTTGGGACCTTAACACCTTTCTCCCGCGCCGTCTCAATGGCCTCCTGATAACCGGCATCGACATGCCGCGCGACTCCGAGTCCCGGATCATTTGTGAGCACACGATTCAAACGCTTCGCCGCGGCGTCGGTCCCATCCGCCACTGAGACCTGGCCGGCGTGAAGTGAATAGCCGATGCCGACGCCGCCGCCGTGATGAAATGAAACCCAGCTCGCGCCGCTGGCCGTGTTGAGCAAGGCATTGAGAATCGGCCAGTCCGCGACGGCGTCTGAGCCGTCTTTCATGCCTTCAGTTTCGCGAAATGGCGAAGCCACTGATCCGGTGTCCAGATGATCGCGGCCGATGGCAATTGGCGCTTTGAGATCGCCGCGGCGCACGAGTTCATTGATCGCCTCGCCCATTTCGGCGCGTTCGCCATAGCCGAGCCAGCAGATACGCGCCGGCAGTCCCTGAAACTTCACCCGATCGCGCGACAGGCGCAGCCAGCGATTCAGCGTCTGGTCGTCAGGAAATAGCTCGAGCGCCAGGTCGTCGGTCTTACGAATGTCTTCCGCCTCGCCGGAAAGCGCGACCCAGCGAAACGGACCTTTGCCTTCGCAGAAGAGCGGCCGAATGTATTCAGGAACAAAGCCCGGAATCTCGAAGGCATCTTTACACCCGGCGTCGAAAGCCATTTTGCGAATGTTATTGCCGTAATCGAAAGCAATGGCGCCATTTCGTTTTAGCGCGAGCATCGCCTCCACGTGGCGGGCCATCGATTCCATGGATCGCTTGACGTAACCTTCCGGATCAATTCGCCGCAGCTCGCCTGCGCCCTCGAGGGAAAGTCCGGCGGGCACGTAACCATTCAGCGGATCGTGCGCGCTCGTCTGATCCGTGACCGCGTCTATCTTTACACCTCGACGCACAATCTCCGGCAGCAATTCGGCGCAATTGCCAACCAGGCCGACCGAAACAGCGCGTTTCTGTTCGCATGCGTCTGCGCAAATTTCGAGCGCCTCGTCGAGTGTGCGCGCGATTCGATCGCAGTAGCCGGTGCGCACCCGCCGTTCAATGCGTTCGGGATCGACATCGATGCCCAAAAAGACTGCGCCATTCAAAGTCGCGGCCAAAGGCTGGGCGCCACCCATTCCGCCCAGGCCGCCGGACAACAGCAGCCGGCCTGACAGATCGCCGCCGAAATGTTTGTCGGCCATCGCCGCGAAGGTCTCGAAGGTGCCCTGGACGATGCCCTGCGTGCCGATGTAGATCCAACTGCCGGCGGTCATCTGCCCGTACATCATCAGACCTTTGCGCTCGAGTTCATGAAAGTGATCCCAGTTGGCCCACGCGCCGACGAGATTTGAGTTCGCAATCAGGACCCGCGGCGCGTAATCATGTGTGCGAAAGATGCCGACCGGTTTGCCGGACTGAATCAGCAGCGTTTCGTCGTTTTCCAGATCCTGCAACGAACGCACGATGGCATCGAATGCCGGCCAATTGCGTGCGGCCTTACCGGCGCCGCCATAGACGATCAGTTCGTCCGGTTTTTCTGCGACCTGGGGGTCCAGGTTATTAATCAAGCAGCGCAAAGCTGCCTCCTGATGCCAGCCTTTGCAGGTGAGGGTCGGGCCCCGCGGCGCGCGAATATTTCTCGATGCAGACATGGACGGCCTAGATTAAAACAGAAAAGCCGATCGCAGAGAAGCGAGTGTCAGAACCGGGAGCGGTAGCGACCGGATCCAAGTGAGCCTCACGCGATCATTCCGGTTGACGACCGAGTCGAGGCCTTTTTTCGTCGGCGCCGCACCTGGCCCCGTCGCTACCGCTCCGGGTTCTGACCTGGTCGTGTTTGCGCGCAACGCGTCAGGCGTTAAAATGCAGATCGTCAAACGCGGGGGGACAAATCAATGCGATCAGGAAACTATTTGCAGCGCCGCTCATCATTAATCGTACGCGCCGTGGCTCCGCTCCTGGCGTGCACCTTGTGCTTTCAAGCATCGTTCACTTCGATCGCGGCCCAGCGCACGGCGAAGAAGTCCCCGGCTATGACCGACGATCAGCGCATTGCGCACGTCCTGGCCCGATTGACCTTCGGCGCCCGGCCCGGCGACTTTGAGAAAGTGAAGGCGATGGGAGTTGACGCTTTCATCAATCAGCAACTCGATCCTGATTCGATTGATAACAGCGCCGTGACGGCAAAACTGAGACGACTTTCGACGCTGACCATGGCCACGCCCGTGCTCATCGAGCAATACACCCCGCCGAAACCTGTGGTGGCGCCCTCGCCGGCGAAACCTGCCGATGACAAGACCTCACCACCAAAGTCGATCGCCGGTAATTCGGTGAACCAGGCGCCGCAATTGTCCGCGAATGCCGGCATGAGCGCGATGCAGACGGAGATGGTGAAGGACGATGCGGGCAAGATGCCTCCGGCCCAACAACCAGCGGAAGCAGCGCCTAAACCGACGCCGCCGCCAAAGAACCCGCAAATGATTGTGACTGAGCTCCAGCGCGCCAAGTTACTGCGAGCGGTTTACAGCGATCGCCAGCTCTACGAATTGATGGTTGATTTCTGGGAAAATCATTTCAGCGTCTTCGCGAACAAAGACGACGATCGATATCTGCTTACCGGGTACGATCGCGAAACCATTCGGCCATTTGCCATGGGACGCTTTCGCGATTTGCTGGGCGCGACCGCCCACTCGCCGGCGATGCTCTTTTATCTCGATAACTGGCGATCGAGCGTCCCGCGCCCGTATCCGGCGAAAGGCGATAAACCCGCAGGGGTTGACGGCGGCTTGAATGAAAACTACGCGCGCGAGCTGATGGAGCTGCACACGCTCGGCGTTGATGGCGGCTACACGCAAAAAGACGTTCAGGAAGTCGCGCGTTGTTTCTCGGGCTGGACCATTCAAAAGCCAAACGAGCAGGGACTGTTTCTCTATCGTCCGGGTTTGCACGACGACGGCGAGAAGATCGTGCTGGGCCATAAGATTCTCGCCGGCGGCGGGATTGCTGACGGCGAACGAGTGCTCGATCTGCTGGCCACGCATCCGTCAACCGCGAAATTCATCGCCACCAAACTGGCGCGCCGTTTCATCAGCGACGATCCGCCGCAGGCAGTAATCGATCGCGCGGCGGCGGTTTTCCTGAAGACCGACGGAAACATTCGCGAGACTTTGCGCGCGGTCATCACCTCGCCGGAATTCTTCTCGGCCCCGGCCTATCGCGCCAAGGTGCGCTCGCCGTTTGAATACGTCGCCGCCGCGATGCGCGCCATGAATGCCGAAACCGACGGCGATCGGCCGGTGCTCGATTTCATCAGCCGCATGGGCCAACCGCTGTTCGGGCGCATAACGCCGGATGGCTATCCCGATCGCGGAGACCAATGGCTTTCGAGCGGCGCCATGATCGCGCGGCTGAATTTCGCGGCCGCCCTGGCGACCAATCGCCTGCGCGGCACAAACGTGGAGTTTAAAAAGCTGCTCGCCGAAACAGACCAAACCAACAAGGATGCAGTGGCGGCCCGCTTAATGTCGCTGACCACGCATGATCAGCTGTCAGACTCAACCCGCGCCGCAATTAAGACCTCCACCACCGAAGCGCTGGTAATCAAAACACCGCCGCCGGCAAACGTGCCCACGGGTTTGTCTCAGAATGGACCGCAACCGCCGCCTTTGCCGCAGGTCAGCGGTTACGTCCCGGAGATGATCGCCCTGCTGGTTGGTTCACCCGAATTTCAACGCCGATAGATGCCGAAAAACTTTGGAGCGCGCCGGCCTCGACGGCGCTTTGGATTGCGGTGGATCTTGTTGGTAAGCGATCCAAAGCGGCGTCGAGCCGCCGCACTCCAAATCTGCCTGCTCGCCATGATCTGCGTTCATCCCGAGGGGACGCTGGCCCAGCGGCGATTAACTGCCACGATCACCGTAGACACCTCCAGGCCCGTCAATCGATTCAGCCCGGCTCACGCACTCGGCGCCGCAATTGACGGACACGAGCTGGGCCTAAACGATCTGCAACTCAAATCCGACAATATCAAGGCGATGTTGACCGCGGGATTGAAGCCCCTGACCTATCGGCTGCGCACCGAGCTGGGCATCGACGTCTGGCACTGGAACCCCAACGGATCCTGGAGCGATCAAAATAAGAAGGAAGGCTACTGGGTTTCTGACAGCAAACTCGCGCAACCGATTTCACTCTCGTACGGCTACGCTCTGCCGCGCCGCGGTAACACGATCGACCAGGCCGGCAACAATGGTTATTCACGGCTCGATGACGGCGATGAACAGACGTTTTGGAAAAGCAATCCTTACCTCGATGCGCACTTCACCGGTGAAGACAACGCTCTTCATCCGCAGTGGATCGTTATTCAACTGGCCCGGCCAGAGCCGATAAACGCGATCCGCATTTTGTGGGGCGAGCCATTCGCCAAACGTTTTCGGGTTCAATACGGAAACTTCGATGACCCCAGCGTCATTGCTTTGAGTCCGACGGGTACGTGGAGCGATTTTCCCAACGGCGTCTTCGATGGATCGCGAAACCAGAGCGGCCAACCTGACCGGGTCTTAAGGCTATCGCCAAAGCCGATTCGCACCAGCCTGATTCGGATCTTGCTGACGGAATCCTGGGGCGACAGCCGCGCCAAAACCGGCGACGTTCGCGACGCCGTGGGCTTCGCCGTGCGCGAGTTGTATCTGGGCACGCTCGACGATCAAGGAGTCTTTCACGATCGCCTGCGTCATGCTCGAAAGCGCGAGGACCAGACGATCATGCACGTCTCTTCAACTGATCCCTGGCACCGTCAAACCGATCGCGACAAGGACATTGAGCAAATCGGGCTCGATCGCCTCTACCAGACCGGACTAACGAACGACTTGCCGATGTTGGTGCCCACCGGTTTGCTGTACGACACGCCGGAGAACGCCGCCAATGAAATCCGCTATCTGCGCGCGCGCGGTTACAAATTCGATCAGGTGGAACTGGGCGAAGAACCGGACGGCCAGTACATCACGCCTGAAGACTTCGGCGCGCTGTACCTGCAGTTTGCGGACGCGATTCATCAAGTCGATCCGAAACTGCAACTGGGCGGCCCGAGTTTTCAGGAGATACTGCCCAGCCACGACCCCACTTATCCAATCGACAATGCCAGCTGGATGCGGCGGTTCCTGGCATATCTAAAGCAGCGGCAACGTCTCAACGACTTCAACTTCTTCTCGTTCGAATGGTATCCGTTTGACAACATATGCGCGCCCCCGGCACCGCAACTCGCGCGCGCCCAACGCATGCTCGCCGACGCTATGCGCACGCTGGAGCAGCGCGGCACAGTGCCGCGCAACATTCCCTGGATCATTTCCGAATATGGTTATTCAGCTTTTGCGGGCCGCGCGGAGATCAGCATCGAGGGCGCGCTCATGCATGCGGACATCGTCGGAGAGTTCCTGGCGCTCGGCGGCGATCAAGCCTACTTGTATGGCTACGCTCCCGACGTCGTGATTGAAGAACGCGACTGCACCGCCGGCAACAACATGCTCTTTGAGATGGATGACGACGGCAAGATCACGCACCGGTTCGCGACTTACTTCGCGGCGCGATTGATGAGTCAGGAGTGGTTGCAGCCCGGCGATGGGCTGCACGAGATCTATGCGGCGAGTTCTGACGTTAAAGACGAAAACGGAAACACGCTGGTCGCTGCCTACCCGGTGAAACGCGCGGACGGTCTCTGGTCTGTGCTGCTGATAAATAAAGATCCGAAGCGCTCGTTTGAGCTGAATCTCGCCTTTCGAACAGCCGGCAATGGAAACCAAACAAAGCTGAAAGCGCCGGTTGATGTTTATCAATACTCGGAAGCACAGTATGTGCTCGGCGGGCCGGCGAAAGATCCCTATCCGGTGCGGGCATTGCCGCCGGTCCACCAGTTGATCAACTCTCCGCAAAAAGCAGGCGCCATCGTCCTGCCGCCGTATTCGCTGACCGTTGTTCGCAGCACGTCGGCTCAGTAGTCAACGCGCCTAAAGAGTCAGTGGGCCGTTCTCGCTGTCGAATTCGCCGTCCCGAATAGCCTGCGCGACGGTTTCGACTTCAGTTGACATGGCCCGATCTATCGTCAGCGGCGGCACATGACGCCGAACAATTTCACGCGCCTGCCTGACGCCGCGCCCCGGTTCCAGCGGACGGTATTCCAAACCTTGAGCGGCTGCGATCAGCTCAATCGCAGTCATCAGCTCGGACAATTTGACGATTGATCGGAACTTGATGGCTCCGGTCATGCCCATCGAGACGTGATCTTCCTTGCCGCCGTCGGTGGGCACGTTGTCGATGCTGGCCGGGTGGGCCAACACCTTCGCTTCATTGAGCAAAGAGGCGGCGACGATTTGCAGCATCATGAAGCCTGACGCCGAGCCGGCATGTGAAGTGAGAAACGGCGGCAGGTCCTCGTTCGCATCTGGATTCACCAAACGATCGATACGCCGTTCAGTGATGCTCATCAAATCAGTCAGAGCCATGGCTGCGTAATCGAAAGCCAGAGCCAACGGCGCGCCGTGAAAGTTCCCGCCGGATAGCACTTCACCGGTGCCGGCAAACACCAAAGGGTTGTCGGTAGCGCTGCCGGTTTCAATCTCGACAATCTCGCGCGCGTGCGCGAGTGCGTCGCGCACCGTGCCATGAACCTGCGGCATGCAGCGCAGCGAGTAGGCATCCTGCACGCGCGGATCGTTGGCCACATGAGACTCACGAATCTGACTGCCGCGCAGCAGTTCGCGCAGATGCGCGGCTACTTCATTTTGGCCCCGGTGCGGGCGGGCCGCGTGAATCCGCTCGTCAAAGGCGACGGGCGTTCCCTTCAAAGCCTCGAGGGTCATGGCGCCGGCCACGTCGGCGATGCGCGCGACGCGTTCGGCGCGATGCAGTGCGAGACCGCCGACGGCCGCCATTGCCTGCGTGCCGTTCAGCAAGGCGATGCCTTCCTTGGCCTCGAGCTGGAGCGGCTCAATGCCGGCCTGACCCAGAGCGTCCGCACTGGCCATCCGGGTAGCGTTAAAGAAAGCTTCGCCCTCTCCAATCACAGTCTGGGCGAGATGGGCCAGGGGCGCGAGATCGCCGCTGGCTCCCACCGATCCTTTCTCGGGAATTACGGGCGTCACCCCCTGTTCCAGCAAAGCGATAAGTCTTTCAATCACGACGGGTCGGCAACCGCTGTAGCCCAGCGCCAGCACGTTGGCCCGCAACAGCACCATCGCCCGCGCCTCAGCCAACGAAAGCGGATCGCCCAGGCCGCAGGCATGACTGCGCACCAGATTCAGCTGCAGCGCGCGTAACTCATCCGGGGGAATGCGCACATCCGACAGCCGGCCAAATCCGGTATTTACGCCATAGACCGTGCGGCCTTCGGCAACGATCCGCTCGACAACTGCGCGCGCTTCTGTCACGCGGCGGCGCGCAGAGTCTGAAAACGCAACTTGCTCTGTGCCGGCGCCGACAGACGCGACCTGAGCGAGAGACAATCTTTGGCCGTCGATTTCGAGCATGGGTTAGATAACCGTGAGCGGTAAGCCCGGAGCGGAAGCAGGTTCAACTCGCGCTTGCGGATCGATTTCTGAGCGTAACGCAAACGGTCAGTTTGCGATGTTAACCTAACGACTTGCGTTACTTCAGAATCCGGTCCGGGGTTTCCGACACATGAATCTTCCGATCGGGCGACTGGGTAATATCGATCTTCTTGAGTTCGCCGGTGCCGCGCAAACGATGCCGGGCGCGTTTCGCCCGCCGATAGGTAGCGCGCGGAACCGACGAAGCCGCGCGCGCAAAACTGGACACCCGCTGCAACGGATGCAGCGAGAACTGGTGGCGCGGCAGGACCTCGCCGGTCGCTTCACGCAAGCGAATCGTCGAGATGGCAAATATGAATAAAGTGAAATTGAACGCGACGCCCACGATAATGACGATCGAACCGGGCACCAGCCCGACGGTCGCGCGCGAGACGAATTCGTCAAAATTCACCGCCGGGAGCGGATGGAGATAAACCTTCAGATTCCAGCTTAGGGCCAGCAGGGCAAACAACCAGATGTAATTCCGCCGCAGCCGCCGGCCAATCGCCTCCCACACACTGATGGTAAAGTGCGGCGTCATCAGGTCAGCCGCCAGGTGCGAGGCCCATTCCTGATCGCGCGGCACGCCGTCAGGCGCGAGCATCTGGGCCAGGTAGCCGGTTTCAATTACCCTGACGCGGCTGGCCCAAATCTCGTAATAGCGATAGCGGCGCGCCTCCATCAACAGGAAGATCGCCACCAGAACTGAAATGATCGGAATCAGAAAATGCGGGTTGCTCGGCGCGCTAAAAGCGAATGAGAGCGCACCGGCGACGGTGATGACCGCCCAGTACGTGGTGTTGTCGAGACGAGTACGCCAGGTATTCGATCGTTGGACCTCGCCGCGGTAGAAGTGAGCGAGGGCCGTGTTGAATTCTGCCGGCGAGAGCTTCCGGAGTATATCGACGGAAGCATTCGGCTTGCGGTCCGGCACCACGGTTTCATGAATTCCCGACGAGGACACCGGGCGCAGCTTTCCCGTCGTGCGTTCCGCGGCCGGCGGCAGCGAAGAGCCTGACGAACGCAGCGGCACTCGAGTCGTTACTCTGGAATCATGAATACCGCTATCAGTTGTCGCTTTGTCGGAAATCCTCTGCGTAGGTTCGGTTCTAATCGCCATTATGGCCCAACGGTACGAGGTGGAGAGCGCTCGTGGATCCTGACCGGAGATAATACCACGGAATGGTCGCGAACCCGGTGAAGTTTTGCCCGGGATTTCCGTCCCGTGGTGCGGCAAAATCCCAGGGAGACTGAGCCGAAACTGGTATCAGCCGCGCCTGGTCTAAACTCCGGAGCCGTGCGGAAGGGCTGCTTGACACTCATTTTTGCGAAACCTATAGTTTCAGTTTCGCTGTTTGAAGCAAATGTTATCTGAGAGTGCAGCCGAGCCGATTGACGCGCACGAACATTGGATGCGTGAGGCGCTGCGTGCCGCGCGCGAGGCTGAGTCGCGGCAGGAAGTTCCCATCGGCGCCTGCATCGTCATCGGCAATCGAATCGTGGCCGTGGCGGGTAACCGCACGCGTACCGACTGCGATCCTACGGCGCATGCCGAGATTGTCGCCCTGCGCGAAGCGGCCCAGGCCGCCGGCAACTACCGGCTCGGAGACGCAACCATGTATGCGACCATCGAGCCGTGCGCCATGTGCGCCGGCGCTTTGATCCAGGCGCGGATTCCGTTGCTGGTTTACGGCGCCCGTGATGAGAAAGCCGGCGCGGTTGATACTCACTTTCAGATTTGCAACTCGGATAAGCTGAACCATCGCATTGAAGTAATCAGCGGCGTACTTGAATCAGAATGCCGCGATTTAATGCAGCAGTTCTTTAAGGACAGACGTCAGAGATCAGAAGTCAGCGATCAGGAATCGGGGACGCTCGCTGAAACTCCGGCATCTGATGTCTGACTTCTGATCTCTGACTTCTGACATCATCTCGTGCGGAGAGGTCGCATAGTGGATTAGTGCACCGGTCTCGAAAACCGGAGTGGGTTAACGCCCACCGTGGGTTCGAATCCCACCCTCTCCGCCAGAAATGCAAGGATGAAATCAGGAAGGATGAAGGATGAAAACTCGATGGCTCCCGTCGATTTGGAAACCAGAACTGATTTTGCGTTGCGGATCATCAAGCTCTTTGCAGCTTTGCCGAAGACTACGGAGGCTCAGGTACCAGGGAAACAGCTGCTTCGTTGTGGAACGTCCGCGGGCGCCCACTATCGAGAAGCGAAGCGAGCCAAGTCAACGCTAGACTTCATCGATAAGATCGAGGGTGCGCTTCAGGAACTTGATGAAAGCTGTTACTGGCTTACGTTGCTTGAAAGATCAGAAATCATGTCAGCACGGCGTTTGCGTCCTCTTCAGATCGAGGCTTCTGAGCTAATTAAGATTTTTGTTACCGTTGTTAAGCGTGCAAAGGAGAAGTTGAAGAAGTAGGAACGATTTCATCCTTCCGCCTTCATCCTTCATCCTTGCTTTCGGAAAGGTGCAGGAGTGGTTTAACTGGCAGCACTGGAAATGCTGTGTGCGGGGAACCGCACCGTGGGTTCGAATCCCACCCTTTCCGCCATCGTGTTATCACCGTCAGCCTTACGCGGCGGTCACAGTTTGCGTTACCGAATTCAATGAACTAAAAAAGGGAACGGCCCGCTAACACGGGTCGTGCTGACTGCATGCCAGAGCGCCACATGAAAATTTCTCTGCTCAGACAAATAGCGATCAGTCTGGCTGCGGCGCTCGTCCTGATCGCAGTTAGTCCGGCCAGTGCGCAAACCCGCCGCAAGCCAGCGAAGCGTCCGGCAGTTTGCGGTAATCCCAACGTTACCTGCGGCACAGAATTCCCGTTTCAGCCCTATGAACTGCGTTTCGCCATCCCCAAAAAAGCAGTGATTTATGATACCGATCTCTTCTATGCGGTGATCCTCCGCAGTGTGCCTTCGCAGGAGGAGAGTTGCGATAATTTTATCCCGGAACCCGATCGGCTCGCGGCCCAGACACTCTTTACCCAGAACAAGGTCTTTACTTCGCGGTGCGCCGAACCGGGACAGGTCTCTTACACCAACACCAGTTCGAAAGCTCAATTCATGGCCGTCTATGCCGGCATGACCATGGCTGACGCGAACGCCATGCTCGCCAAAGTCAAAGCCACCGGCAAATTCCCCGGCGCCAACATCCGCCGTATGCGCGCGGTCGTCAACGGCACCTAAATCCTCCCCCATTCGCTTACCCCCCTTTTAATTAACATTCACTCTAACCCTGGGGGTAGGTATGAACGACGACAAGTTGGCTTTTGAAGAGGCGCGCCGCGCGGCGCAGCACGAGGCGGTGAAGACACAGGTTGAGGGCGAAGTCCATGCGGACATCGCCGAACAGGCGGCGCAAGCGCCCGCGGGTGAAAGCGATCGGGTGAATGCTTTAGCCGATGACTTCCGCTCCAAAGCAGTTGACGAGGTGGCCCAGTCGGAACGCGAAGTGACTCGCGGCCGGGCGGCCGCGCGGGTCTCGCAGGTCATCGACTATATCTTCTTCGTGCTTTATGCCCTGCTGGGTCTGCGCTTTCTGTTGGCCTTGCTGGCGGCGCGCAGCAGCGCCGGTTTCGTGCGCTTCATCGTGTCGGTCACCGATCCTTTCTACCGGCCGTTTCGCGGCATCGTCGCCAGTCCCACCACCGACGGCGGCCACACACTGGTGCTCCCGCTGGTGATCGCGATCATCGTCTATGTTCTCCTTCATCTGGCCATTAACGGTTTGTTGCGCATCATCGCTCATCGCAAGACAGCTATATGAAGGTCCCTCAATCGACAATCGGCAATCATCAATCTAAAATGCCCCTATCAGACTTCGGGCTCCGCACAACGTGGGACCGGTGAACCCCGCCAGGCCGGGAACGGAGCAACGGTAGCCAGGTTCGCGTGTGTTGCGGGTAAGTCCGGAGTCTGACTCAATAGCAAGGATGAAGGCGGAAGGATGGATGATGAAAGAGACTTTCGCGGCGCCTGCGATTCGTCCTTCATCCTTCCTATTTCATCCTTGCGGTTAGCCGAGTCAAATTATTGAAGTCAGCGCGCGTAAGCCGTAGTGAGATAGCGCAAGGGGCAGGATGATCCTGCAGCCTCGTGGAAGTGCAATCATGAAAGGCTGGATGAAAGCTCTGGTAGTAGGATCGGTTGGGCTGCTCTGCCTTTGCCTGACGCAGAACGCCCTGGGGCAATTATCGCCATTACCCGACACCCATACCGGGACTTCCCCAGTTCCAGCGGGGATGGGTCGAAACAATCCTATTCAAGACCTGCGCAACCTGACCGTCGGAGGTGGCACCGGACCGACGCATCGCGAGTCGCGCGTGCTTTCCAAGGGGCCACTCGCCCCGGCGAGCGAGGATCGCGACGCGTTTCGCGACTTCCTGCGCGATAAGCATTCCGGACTGATGCGTCTCATGCCCAGAGAGAAGTATGACTTCGAGACTTATCACGTGCCCCGGACCATCAAGATCCGCGGCGGCGGCGCCTACTACTCCTTTGCTCATCTGTCCCATGAATATGGTTATGGCTCAGATATTGAGCTGGAGCGAGACAATCTTTCAGTCGGTTTCGCCGGAGCCGACTACGGCATCATGCAAAATCTGGGTGATGTGCCCCTCGCCGAGATAACGTTAGGCGATTCGCGCACCTCCGTGCTGGCAAACTACCGGGCCCCAACCAACGAGGCGCTGGCACGTTCGGCGAGAATGCGACTGGGACGGGGTATCATTATCAACGGCGAATTTTATCAGCCCAAGTTGCCGCTGGTGGTCAACAACACTTATCTTTTGCGTTCGATCAATTTCGGTGAAACTGACGTGCTGGTGGCGTTTCGCGTGATCCGCAAGGACCAGGACGGCAGCGCCACCATACTTTGGAAGCTCTTGAAGCAGTCCCCATAGCATCGGCTCAAATATTAATAATGTCCTATCAGGTAATCGCCCGTAAGTGGCGGCCGCAAAAATTCGAAGACGTTACGGGGCAGGAAGTCCTGACGCGCACGCTGCAAAACGCGATCGCCAACGATCGTTTGCATCATGCTTATCTTTTTTCCGGCGCGCGCGGCGTCGGCAAAACCACGACTGCGCGGCTGGTGGCCCGGGCCCTCAACTGTCACAAGGCAGATAAGCCCACGGCCACTCCCTGTGCTCCGATCGATGATCAGGCCTGCGCCTCGTGCCGCGAAATCGCCGAAGGACGATCGATGGACGTGCTGGAGATCGACGCCGCCTCGCATACGCAGGTCGATAATGTGCGCGACGTGATTATCGCCAGCATCAACATCGCCCCGGCGCGCGATCGCTACAAGGTCTTCATCATCGACGAAGTGCACATGCTGTCGACGCATTCGTTCAATGCGCTGCTGAAGACAATCGAAGAACCGCCGCCCCGCGTCATGTTCATCATGGCGACCACCGACGAGCATAAGGTCCCCGAGACCATTACCTCGCGTTGTCAGATCTTTGAATTCCGGACCATCGCCGCCGCCAAAATCGCCGAGCGCCTGAAACTAATCGCCAAGGCCGAGAAGATTTCCATAGCCGATGAGGCCATTCGCGAAATCGCCCGCGCCGGCGACGGCTCGATGCGCGATGCGCAATCGGCCTTCGACCAGGTCATCAGTTTCGCCGGCGACCAGATCCAAACCGAAGATGTCGAGAAGGCCCTGGGCATTGCCGGAGCCGACGTGCTGGCGCGAGTGATGAACGGCATCGCCGAAAACAAACCGGCCGAAGCGCTGGCCATCGTCGACGATCTGGTCATGCGGGGCCATGACCTGAGAAATTTCTGCCGCGACGTGCTCGGACACATTCGCGATCTACTGGTAGTCAAGGTCTCCGGTGATCCTAAACTGCTCGATTCTTCCTCGGCCCAGACTGCGGCCTTGCAACAACAGTCGTCCCAGTTCTCCGAATCGGATCTCGTACGCTTCTTCCATTCGCTGGCTGAGACGGAAGCCAATCTGAAGGAAGCCGCGAATCCGCGATACCAGGTCGAGGTGGCTTTGGTGAGATTGATGGAGATGCGCCGGCTCGCCTCTCTGGGCGAGTTGGTGGCGCGAATTGCGGAACTGGAAAGCGCCTTGCGCACCGGCCGCGCGCCGGCCGAACGAAAGAGCCCGCAAGCCGCGCCCACGCCGGCCTCGACCACGCGGGCTTCATCAGCCGCAAGCGCGACCGGCAGCAGCGCGGCCACATCAGCGGCCGCTACTCCGTCAGACGCCGCGCCACCGTTCGTTGAATCTGCGCCGGCTGAGGCTCCTGAAATCGTGAACCGGGCCGCGGGCTCGCTGGGCGATCAAATCAAAACTGAACTCGAGAAAAAGAAGAAGAAGCTGCTGGCGGCGGCCCTCGGCGCGGCTGCTCGCATCGACCTTGAAGGCGATGACCTGACCATCGAATTCTCTCCGGACGCCCGGCACTCGCGCGACACCATGGCCAAGCCGGACAACGTCAAGATTCTGCGCGAAGCCTGCGCTGAAGTATGCGGGCGCCCGGTCGGCATCCGCTTTGTCGTGGCTGACGGCGCGACCGACGACGTCCCCGTAACTCAGGAAGAGGATCAGCGCCGCTCAAAACAGAAGGCCCGGCAAATGGCGGCGCAACACCCGACTGTGCAGCAGGTCCTCAAGACCTTCGGCGGGGAGATCGTCGACGTCAAAACGTCATAGACCGGCTCGCCGAAGTCGATTGAACCTGAACCTCTCA
>Ga0126383_10000141_pt1 | contig 35550 bp, 25 predicted proteins | sample PanSoiMetPlot_35_FD_96882 | JGI IMG/M metagenome (GOLD analysis project Ga0126383, IMG submission 96882) | Tropical forest soil microbial communities from Panama - MetaG Plot_35 | ecosystem: Environmental > Terrestrial > Soil > Tropical forest > Bulk soil | place: Panama | collected 2016-02-17 | reverse complement strand
CGCGAAGACATACCTTTTGTTCGCGAAGCCAAGGCAGGAGGCTGGCGGAAGCATCTGTCGTCCGCCTCCGTGGAGCAAATTGAGGGCCATTGGGGAGCCACGATGGAGGCGCTGGGCTACGAACTCAGCGCCGGGCAACCGGTTCAGAGTTCGATTGAGAGACCTTATGCCGCACGCTGACGGAAGCTTCCAGAAGCTGGTTCGAGCCGCAGGTGCGGTGGGTCGCGTGCTCACGGGCAAGCAACGGGCCGGGCGCGCGCTCACGGTCTATCCCGACGACGTCTTCATCATCTCGTATCCCCGCTCGGGAAACACCTGGACCCGGTTTCTCATCAGCAATCTGATTTACGGCGACGAACCCACAACCTTTGCCAATGTCGAAGCTCGCATTCCGGAGATCTATTTCAACCCGGATCACGTCATGCGTGCTCTTCCGCGGCCTCGCATTCTGAAAAGCCACGAGTGCTTCGATCCGCGCTATCAGCGCATGATCTATATTGTGCGCGATCCACGCGACGTCGCCGTCAGTTTCTATCATCACAACGTGAAGGCCGGGAACATCCGCGACGACTATCCCATGGACGACTTCATTCCGCGCTTCATCGCCGCCGAATTCGACAGGCGATGGGGCTCCTGGGACGAGAACGTCCGCAGTTGGCTGGCTCTGCGGCAGAACCATCCGGGATTCCTGGTGCTCAGGTACGAGGAGATGAAGAAGAACCCCGCCGGACAACTGCTGCGGATCGGAGCCTTCCTTCAAGAGTGTTCCTTCCGCGATCTCGACTTGAGTTCCTCGAAATTGCAGCGGGCGGTGGAGCTAAGCTCTTCGGATCGAATGCGTGCTCTTGAGAAAGAGCAGGGCGCCCGCTGGGTTCTCACCAGGCAAACGCGGCTCGACAAGCCTTTTGTGCGAACCGCCACGACCGGCGGCTGGAAATCCATCTTGTCAGAGCGTGCGGTTGCCGCAATTGAGACCGCGTGGGGAGATACCATGGGTTCCCTGGGCTATGAGTTGGTCAGCGCCTCGTCCCAGTCCGCCGGACATGCGCCCCTGAGCCACAACGCGTCGCACGGCGGTTAGCTCTTCGCGGCGCGCTTCCTCAGCCGGATGCGGAACCAGTTTGCGATCTCGGCCGCTCCCGGCCGCGGATCGGAAGAAGCGAAATCGTCGTAGCGTAAACCCGGATACCAGGGGACGGCGATCTTCATCAGGCTGCTCCAGAAGGGCGGATAGGGCACAGGCCAGCCGGGAGGCGTTCCCCGTCTCAGGTTTTCGAGATGTGTCAATTCGCCGGCCATACGGCGGCAGGTGATGCCCGTCCTGAAAGACAGGTCGAGGGGCGGCACGGCATGCGCCAGCCACCATTCCGCCACATACCGTGGATAGTCCACACCACTCGCAATGGCCAGCTGAATCGAGCCCCAGGGACGGCCATTGATCTCCATCAGCACCGGACGTCGGGAAACTGGTTCGCGCTTGAATTCCACCATGGCAATGCCTTCGAATCCCGCGCGCCGGATCAGTTCGGCGCTGAAGTCTCGAACCTCAGGACTCACGGCGATCGAGCGCCGTGCGCTGCTGCCTGAGCCGCGCGGATCGGTTTCCCGCACTCGCTCCCACTGAAACGGGATGTGCATCTGTCCCCCCAGGGAGAAGCAGGAGAACCCGATGCCTGTGCCGCGCACAAACTCCTGCACCAGCACGTCGCCCGCCTCGCACAACCTGTCTGTCACCTTTCGTGACAGCTCTGCTCGCGTGTAGGCATACCCCACCGAACCGAAGACCGCCTGTTCCCCGACCCAGCGCACAGAGAAGCGGTCCTTCACTACGACGGGAAAAGCCATTTGGGGAAGGGCTTCGAGGTCAGAGGGAGAGGCAATCAGCCAGGTGGAGGGTACGGGAATCCCCACGGAACGGGCAAGTTCGACCGTCGCATACTTGTCGGAAGCCGCCGCCACAGCCTGGGGAGAAGGCAGCACCACCCTGGCAACACCTGCCCAACGGTCCCGTTGATGAGAAAGCGGCAGGACAGTCCAATCGGTGATGGGGATGATCAGATCGATCTTGTTCGCGGTTGCGTACTCGGCGACCGCCGACTGAAATGCAGCGGCGTCGGCGGTCGAAACGGGGTATTCGAGGTGCGCGCTGCAGTACTTCGAAAGCTTCGCGGGGGCGAGGATGCCATGGTTGGCTCCGACGGCAACCCAGTGGCCCGCTCTCCCCAACGATCGGGTGAAGGCCAGAGCGGCGGCGGCGTGACCGTCGAGAACGAGGATTCTAGCCAATGGTCGGCATGCTCCGTCGCCGGCTCACATCGCTCTCCCGAGGAAGGTACATTCCAGGTTCCACCGCAGTCCGTCCAGTTCCTTGGTCGGCCGGACCCGGCGCAGGGCCAGGGGGTCGTCGTTCCTGCGTACCGCGCCTCCCTGGGTTGTAACCGCCGTCTGGTAGCCGGCTTCCCGGCTCCACTCGCGCGTGCTCCGGCTCCAGTGCGGCGACAATGCCGGACAAGGATAAGAGAAATGCACCACCGGTGTGTGCAAGGCATTTTCCAGCCGCCGCCTGGAATCCGCTAACTCCCTTCGGGCAACGGGCTCTTCGAGGTAGGCCAGGTTGGGATGGGTCAGAGTATGGGAACCGACGATGTGGCCGTTCGTGACCAGTTCCCGCACCTGGTCCCAGGTCATCATGAGCTGGCGCGAGGTTCCCTGCCCGTCTACTTCGAGAGTCCTTTCAATCCCGGCCACAAAATCTTCCTGCCGCTCCCCGGCCAGCCCGGCGCAACGGTCGCAAGCCTCAAGAAAAGCCTTGTCGCGCTGCGCCTGGTCCGCCAGGGGCCAGCCGGAATTCATATCGTTCCACGATATTTTTCGGGTAGTATAGAAGGCGTGCCGCAGGCGGCTGGGCCAGGGCAGTGTCGCGGTTTCCACGCACTCCACCGTGACGTAGAAGGTGGCGGGAATACCGATGCGGTTGAGGATGGGCATGGCCACCTCGCAATTGTCGCTGTAGCCGTCGTCGAAGGTCACCACCACCGACCTGGGTTTCAGTTCTTTGCCGTCGGCCAGGGCACATGCCACTTCGGCGAGCGAAACCGGGACATATTCCCGCGCGATCAATTCCATGTGGCGGGAAAATACGGCGGTCGAATGGATGATCTTGCCCAGGGTCTGGCTTTCGCGCTGCGGGTCATCGAGCACCGAGTGATACATCAGGATGGCCGCGCCCGGTCCCTTCCATTTGCCAGCCAGACGGGTGGCGCCGGTGGCCATAAGGCTCGTCTTGATCCAGTTCCTGCTCATCGACAGGTATTGGGCGTGAGGAAAGAAGCCGATTCGATTTTACCGTACACGGGTGCCTGCCATTTGCCCTTGAGCACCCACGTAACCAACTGATAACAGGGCGGATAAATCGCACTCCCGGCAATCTGGCGGAGGTAACGAAGGTAATCTGGCGGAGACCGAAATGCATGGACAAAGACGTGCACAGAGAACAGCATTTTTAACGCAAACATTTGCAGCATCGGGAGTTCGATCTTTTGTGCATGAATGTTTATTTTTCTAATCGCCTTTGTTTCCTTTCGTCTAGAATGGGAGAAAGCGACGTTCGAAGGCATGTGAATTGCAGCGTAGCTTTTCTGTAAACATTTGCTCCGCAGGGATCGTCGCACCTGGCGCCAGCGGAGCAGGCTGGCAGGGAAAACGGAAACGCTTTCCTTCAGTTTCTGCTAGAGCAGAACCCTTCATAGTGAGTTGTCTGGAATAAATCCAGGCCAACGAGGCAAGACCAATACGAACCTGGGAGGTTCACGGATTTGACCGCTTCAACCAGTCATCTGATTGCGCCACACGGCGGAGAACTAGTTAACCTTATTGCCCAACCCGAACGTGCCACAGAACTAAAAGCTCACTCCCGCGAATGGCCCTCCTGGGACCTGACCCAGCGCCAGGTGTGCGATCTCGAGTTGCTGATGAGCGGAGGATTTTCTCCGCTGCGGGGTTTCATGACCCGCGCCGACTATGAAGGGGTTTCGACAAGCATGCGCCTGGCCAGCGGAGTTCTCTGGCCCATGCCCATCACCCTGGACGTAAGCGAGGCTTTTGCCAGGACGCTCACGCCGGGCAGCAGAATCGCGTTGCGGGATCCTGAGGGCGTCATGCTGGCGGTGCTGAACGTGGAAGATGTGTGGCAACCGGATCGCAACGCGGAAGCGCAGTCGGTGTTCGGCACGACCAGCGCGGCGCATCCCGGGGTGAACTACCTGCTCGAGCGCTCGAACCCCTGGTACGTCGGCGGGAAGATCGAGGGGTTGCAGGGGCCATCGCACTATGACTTTCGCTCCTTGCGTCTGACCCCGGCGGAGGTGCGGGCGGAATTTGCCCGCCTCGGCTGGCGGCGGGTGGTGGCGTTCCAGACCCGCAACCCCATGCACCGCGCGCACCAGGAACTCACCTTCCGCGCCGCCAAGAAGGTGGAAGCCAATCTCCTGATCCATCCCTCGGTCGGCATGACCAAGCCGGGTGACGTGGATTATTTCACCCGCGTCCGCTGCTATCAGCTGCTGATCTCCAAGTACCCGCAGGGAACCGCGAAACTCTCACTGCTGCCGCTGGCCATGCGCATGGGAGGCCCACGCGAGGCCATCTGGCACGCGCTTATCCGCAAGAATCACGGCTGCACCCACTTCATCGTCGGACGCGACCACGCCGGTCCGGGCAACGACACCAACGGCAAGCCGTTCTACGGCCCCTACGAAGCCCAGGAGTTGTTCAAGAAGAACGAGGCCGATATCGGGGTCACCATGGTTCCGTTCAACATGATGGTGTACCTCGAGGATGAAGACCGTTACGTTCCCGACAACGAAGTGAAGAACGGGTCGCGCGTGCTTAACATCTCCGGTACGGAGTTGCGTCGGCGGCTGAATGAAGGCGGCGAGATTCCCAACTGGTTCACCTATCCGGAAGTGGTGCACGAGCTGCGGCGCAGCTTTCCGCCGCGCCACCGGCAGGGCGTCACCGTCTTCTTCACCGGTCTTTCGGGATCGGGCAAGTCCACCATCGCCAACGTGCTGCTGACCAAGTTCCTGGAAACCGGCGGGCGTCCGGTGACGCTGCTCGACGGTGACCTGGTGCGCAAGCACCTGTCGTCGGAGCTGGGTTTCTCGAAAGAGCACCGCGATATCAACATCCGTCGCATTGGCTACGTGGCCTCGGAGATCACCAAGAACGGCGGCATCGCCATCTGTGCTCCCATCGCGCCTTACGACGCGGTGCGGCGCCAGGTGCGCGAGATGATCGAGCCGCACGGAGGCTTCGTCCTGGTGCACATCGCGACGCCCGTGGAAGTCTGCGAGCAGCGTGACCGCAAAGGCCTGTACGCCAAGGCGCGCGCCGGAATTCTGAAAGAGTTCACCGGAGTCTCCGACCCGTATGAAGTGCCCAAGGACGCCGAAGTGGTGATTAACACCGCGGACCTGACTCCGGAAGAGGCGGCCCAGGAAATTATCCTCCACCTGGAGCGGGAAGGGTTCATCGGGCCGAACGGACAGTCGTAGTGCGAACGATCAATTGATTTCGAAGCGATCCTGCGATGGATTTCGCCATCAAAATCGTGATCGGTTTTGTGGTCGGCACCTTGATCGGCCTAACCGGATTGGGGGGCGGGGTATTGCTGTTGCCGCTCCTGATCTTCGGACTCAAGGTGCCTCCCATCGTCGCCGTCGGTTCCGACGCCCTGTTCAACTTCGCGACCAAGATCGGTTCCAGCTGGGTGCATCTGAAAAAAGGCACGGTGCGCCGCAAGGTGGTGCTGGCGCTGGCGGGGGGCAGCATACCGGGATCGATTCTCGGGGTAAGCTTCCTGAAACACCTGCGCGACGTTTACGGCAGCGGAGTGAACACCTTCATCACCAATGCCGTGGGAATCCTGCTGATCTGCATTCCGATCCTGCTGCTGTTTCAGACGCGGATCGAAGATCACGTGGCCAACCGTCCTCCCACCATGAAATCCTTCGTGGGCATGTCGTTCATTGGCCTGCTCGCCGGCTACCTGGTGGGAATGACGTCAGTCGGCTCGGGCAGCATTATCATGATGCTGCTGCTTATGTTCTACAGTTTCCCCCCGAAAGTCATGGTCGGCACCGACATTGTGCATGCCGTGGCGCTGACCGGCGTAACCAGCCTGCTGCATTGGAAAATGGGAAACATCGATCCCCGCCTGGTAGCCGGGCTGTTGATCGGATCGATTCCCGGCGGCGTGCTGGGTTCGCAGTTGAGCACGCGGGTTCCGGTATTGTGGCTGCGACGAATCCTCTGCACCGTGCTGCTGGCGACCGGAGCGCGCATGCTGCTGGCCTGACTTTCACCTGAGACCTTCATGACCCAATCTGCTTATGCCGACATTCTGCGCCGTATCCAGTCCGCCCTGGAGGTGGGACGCGCGGTTCTGAGCCGGTTTACCGCCGGCGCCATTGCGGCCGAATTCAAGGCCGGGCACGATCCTGTCACCGAAGCTGACAGGGCGGTCGACGCGGTGTTGCGCCAGGAACTGTTGCGCGACGGTGAAGGCTGGCTGTCAGAAGAGAGTGCAGACGATCTTACGCGCCTCGGCAAGCGGCGGGTCTGGGTGGTCGATCCTCTCGATGGAACCCGCGAGTTCGTGGCCGGCATTCCCGAATTCTGCGTTTCCGTGGGAATGGTCGAGGATGGCAAGCCGGTAGCCGGCGGCATCTCGAACCCCGCCACCAACGAGATTTTTCTCGGCGCCATCGATTGCGGCGTCACCTACAACGGCAAGCCCGCAAAACCCAGTGAGCGGACCAGCCTCGAGGGTGCTCTCATTCTCGCCAGCCGCAGCGAAGTAAAACGCGGGGAGTGGAAGGCGTTCGACAATCCCGCATTCCGGATCCGGCCGATGGGTTCGGTGGCATACAAGCTTGCCCTGGTATCGGCCGGTTTGGCCGACGTGACTTTCACCCTCACGCCCAAGAACGAGTGGGATGTGGCCGCCGGCGCGGCCCTGGTCGACAGCGCGGGAGGCTACGTCCGCACTCTCGACAACGCCCGCCTGAGGTGCAACCAGAAGAATCCCCTGCTTTCAGGCCTGCTGGCCTGCGCTCCGCAACTCGAGGAAGAGCTGCTCGCGAGAGTCAGCGGGCACATTCCCGCCGGCGCCTCGCGTCCGGAATAGCGATCAGCGGCTAGTCCCGAGGCACATAACGCTGGGGAGCGGTCTTCTGCAGCGCCAGGACTGGTCCTATTCCGTCGAGCCAGCTCCGGAACTCCAGTGCGCTCCGGGCCGCTGTGTCCACCAGCCGCGGCAACAGCAAGGGATCGCTCTCGGCAGACGCCAGCCCGGCGTCGCAGGTCGTCGCCGACACAACCTGCTCCTCCCGCAGCCAGCTGAGAAACTCCGTTTTGTATATTCCGCTCGGATAACAGAAGTGAGTCGCCGTTGACCCGACAATCTGCTGCAGCCGGTTGCGGTTGTCGTCGATCTCCTTGCGGAACAGATCTTCCTGCTCCGGCGTGCGATGGCGGTGAGTGTGCAGCTGAAAATCGACTCCCCTGCGGGCCAGCTCCGCGATCTCCTGCCCGGTCATGAGCTGAAGGATCCTCTTGGCCGTCAGTTTCTCGTAGTCGACGCCGAGTAACGCGGCAAGCCGGGTGGTGATTTCATTCTTCTCGGCGCCGGTCAGGCCTTGCGCCTCCGAGCCTTTCACCAATTTCAGCACGATCTGATGGCGACTGGCTTCGCTGCGCAGATCCATGGGAGATTCCACCCCCAGTTCGAACCCCTGGTTCAACACCTCGCCACGCCGCTTCCACAGCAGATAAGAGCAGAACAGATTGAAGATCGGCTTCTGATAGTCGCTGTAATACGTGGTTTGATAAACCGTGACCGGAAATCCGTACTTCGTCAGCAGCGGGTAGGCCTGCGAATAAAAGTCGTAGCAGCCGTCGTCAAACGTAATGGCCACGCTGCGCGGCGGCAGCGTTCCCTTCTGAAGCCCTTCGAGTCCTTGCCCGAGGCCGACCACGTTGTAGTGCCCGCGCTTCAGAATCTCCAGCCGCTGCTCGAGAATACCCGGAGGCATGAACAGCCCAGGACGCCACTCATGCTCGTCTTCCTGCGCAATGCCGTGATAGCAGAGAATCAGAAGCCTCTGCCGGCGCCAGCGGCTGTCGCGCACCACCCGGAACACCCCCGCTCCCCGTAGAACCTGAAGTGCGGCTCGGCGAATAAGTCTCTGCATGTCGGTTAGAGCGTTTCCTTACCCGATGGCGGCGCCCAGTGGCGTGAACTCATCGTGCGCCGGGACTTCCCCGTCCACAAAGACGCGCATCCAGGTTTCCAGATTCAGCAGCCGCCAGATGCGGTTTCCGTGATCACGGCGGTGCGCGCGGTGCTCAGCGAACAGACGGCGGACGGCTTCCGGCTTGAACAGCCGGCGGTCGAGGGTGCGTGGTTCGAGCAGCATCTGTTCGAGATCGTCGAGTTGCCGCCCGGCGAGCCAGTAAGCCCAGGGCGTGGGAAATCCCATCTTCCTGCGGTAAACAATCGAATGCGGCAGCAGGTCCTCCACTGCTTCCTTGAGGATCTGTTTTCCCGCCAGGCCCTTGATCAAGTACTCCGCCGGAATGGTGGCGCTGAACTCGACCAGCAGGTGATCGAGGAAGGGCACGCGGCTTTCGATCGACGCCGCCATGCTCATCTGATCCTGTTTCATCAGCAGCTCGACAAGATAAGTCTTGATGTCGGTGTAAAGCAGGCGATGCAGCAACTCGCCGGAGGATTTTTCCCAGTAAAGCATGGATCCGGCGTAAGCGTCGCGCGCGCTCGCGCGGGCAGTGTCGGTGAGCAGCTCAGTTTCTTCCACAGCAGAGAACGCCGCATAAAAGTTGTCGAAATAGAACGACGGCCACGACGAGCCGTCGCGCACCAGGAACGTATGTTCCAGCTTGCGGTGCAGCGTGGCTCCGAGCGGACCGCCGGTGATTCCCTTGCGCACCAGATTGCGCACGAACGCCGGGGTCAGGGAGCGATAGATGTTGTCCATCCGCGAGTTCGCGAGCGTCCAGGCGTAGCGTGTGTATCCCGCCAGGGTTTCATCGCTTCCCTCGCCGGTCAGCACCACGGTGACGCGCTCGCGCGCCAGCCTGGCCACCGAGTAGAGCGAGACGCTCGAGGGCCACACGATGGGTTCGTCTTCATGCCAGATGAGGTGCGGCAGATTCCTGAAGAACTCTTCGCGGCTGAGGCGGACCTCATGATGCTGCGACCGGATGTGTTCCGCCACCTGCCGGGCGAAGGGCAACTCGCTGAAGGCGTCTTCTCCGTATCCGACCGCGAAGGTTTCGATGGGTTCTTTCCGGATTTTGGTAGTCAACGCCGCCACTGCGCTGGAGTCGAGGCCGCCGCTGAGAAATACGCCCAGCGGAACATCGCTCATCAGGTGGCTCTCCACGCATTGCTCCAGAAGTTCGCGATAGGTCTTGACGTAGTCCTCGCGGGAACGGCGCTCGCCGCCTCCTCCCTGCGGCATTTCCCAGTACTCCTGAATCGTCATCCTCCCGCGTTCATTGATTTCGAGAGTATGCCCCGGGAGCAGCTTCCGGATTCCCCGGAACAGCGTTTCTGGCCCAGAGATGTAACCAAAGGCCAGGTATTCGGCCAGGGCGGAAGTGTTGAGCTCGGCTTTCACTCCGGGACAGGCGAGAATCGTCTTGATCTCGGACCCAAAAAGAAACTTCCCGCCATCGAACCAGTAGTAAAGAGGCTTGATTCCCAGCCGATCGCGCGCGATAAACAGCTTGTGCTCCCGTCGGTCCCAGATCGCGAACGCGAACATGCCCCGCAGGTGTTTGACGCAGTCTGGCCCATGCTCTTCGTAGAGATGGACGATGGTCTCGGTGTCGCTTCGGGTGCGGTAGCGATGTCCTTTGGGCTCCAGCTGCGCGCGAAGTTCCCGGTGGTTATAGATCTCGCCGTTGTAAACGATCCACAGGCGGTCGTCTTCGTTCGAAAGTGGCTGGTGCCCGGTTCTCACGTCGATAATGCTCAGCCGCCGCATCGCCAGGCCGACGTTGCCTTCCACGAAAAAGCCGTCGTCATCCGGGCCGCGATGCACGATCCGGCCATTCATCGCCGCCAGCACGCCGCGGTCGGCGCGCTCGCGCCTGTCGGGATAAAACATTCCGCAGATGCCGCACATATTAGGAAACTGTCTCCCTCGAAACCGGCAATGCAGGGGTCGAGTCTGCCCAGAGCGCGCGGAAGGCATCTTTCATAACCACCGCGTCCGGATCCGAGCAGAACACCTCCAGGCTCTGTCCATCAAACAGTATCTCGCATCGAAGCAGCGGTGCGAGTGAGGAAAGCAATCGCTTTTCGCCGGCTTCGAGAAAACTGCCGTTACATAAAATCAGATGCCGCCGCGCCCCGTCTTCTCCCAGGTAAAGAAATCCGGCGTCAGATGACCACGGCGGGGAGGTCCAGGCCTCTCCGCCGGCGAACATGACCAGATGTTTCTCCTCCCCGCTCTGGTAGCGATAGGCTCGAACTCGCGTTCCCTCCTGCTCCGGCGCCAGGCAGTGTATTACGCCGCTCCTGCTCTCACCGCCCGCCGCTTCCAGCAAGGTTACAGTCTCGGTAGGCAGCGCGGCCACGGTACTGAAGTGCAGAACCGGAACCTTTGCCTTCTGCCCGTAGACCGGAGACCACCAGCCTGATTCCACCTGCCGCTTCCCCTCGGATTCTTCCATCCCCAGAATCCGCAGTCCCGCTTTCACCTCGGAGTTGACGAACACCCCGTTCTTCCCGGAAAGCTCCGGACCGAGATGCCAGCGCAGATCAACCTGGTGCTCGCCCTCTCCGAGGACCACGTCGCGCACCCACCAGAACCTCCCCTTCAGCGAAAATACCCAGCGGCGATGCACGATTGGCGCATAACCGTCATGACTGCCGGCAAAGAGGTCAAACGTCTTTCCCGTGATCCATCCCTCGGCCCGCACCTCAGGCAGCCGGTTCCAGGAGAAGGGCCCCTTGGGCTTCGCCTGACCCCGTCCATCTACCTGCAAGGTATTATGGAAGCCGGTGCAGCGAAAGAGGTTGCGTTCTTCCCCGACGTATTCGCAGGTGCCGGGATCAATCAACAGGCCGCGTCCTCCGGCGTTTAACGAGACACTGAGAGCGTCCGCATGCCCATGTCCAGCGGTTGCGGCACCCTGCGGACCTGCGTCGATCACCAGCTGTTGTTGCGGACCGGACATGAAATACAACCCCGCATACGGCAGGGCGGCGGACCCCTGACGCGGCGCCTTCTCCGGCAGACGGTCGAATTCCTCTGCCCCCTCCTCACCCAGCAGCCACAGAGTCTCCTCGCGCAGGCCTCCGGCCACGGCCTTGAAGTCGCCCCTGCCGAACAGAACCGCCCCGGTCGCCAGCGGATCCGCCAGATGGTCGGCCCGGTTGCGGCGTGGATCGAACACGCGGCCGCCATCGTCGTCGCCCCATCTTGGGGGAACACCCGCCCGCGTCAGCAGCAGCAAGGCATCCAGCATGCTTTCCAACGTCGCATCGAAACCGTGCGGCACCCGTACCTGGTTGGCGTTCGCCAGGATTCCCGCATGCAGAAACATGTCGAGCGCATAGACGTGGTAATAGGTCGATTGTTCGAAATGCATGCCGTCGGGTTGCACCTGGCGCGCGGATTCCTCGAGGACCACGTTCCATCCCAGCTCGCTCCAGCGCCCGGCGGAGCGCAGCTCGGGACACACCGTTCCGACAAAAAACAACGCTACCGCCTCACCCAGCAGGTGAGTATTCGGCGAAAAAAAAGTGGAGAGGTAACGCTCGATGTGATGCCCGCTGACGCTGAGCGCGTCGAGCCACTGCTGCCGAAAACTCGGTGGCACAATGGGACTCTGGGCCAGCAGAAAATACGTCCATATCCAAGAAAGACTGCGGAAGGCCACCTCCAGGCTGCTGGCCCAATTGATGCCGATGGGATAGGGATTCTCCGCGTGCCAATGTTCCCACTGGGCGAAGATCTCCCGCGCGAACTTCTCTTCACCGCTGAGCCGGAAAGCCTTCGCCAAGGTTACAAAATGCTGGTGGCGGTTCAGCTCCCAGGTGACCTTGCAGTCGCCGACCTCGTTGAAATCCAGGTAGTGAATCTGGTGCCAAGGCTTGCGCGGCGCCCGTTTGGCGTGCACCAGGTCGCTATGCCAGTCAATCTGTGCCCCGTAGTTCAGGTTTTCGTAGCCCAGCAGATCAAAACGGTGCTCACAGACATTTTCTGCCCGGCTCACCACCGCTGCGGCTTCCTGGGGAAAGAGCTCCTGCAACCGGGAACACAGTCTGGGCACGGCATGCGGGGAAAAGAAGAACCTGGATGCCGGGAGTCCTGGTGAAACCTTGACCCGCTCGCCGAACTGAAATCCGGCGCGATAACGGAGGGCATCGATCCGCGCCATCGCCTGTTGCCGAACACGGTCGGCGAGTTCCGCGCGCTTCATGGAAGTCAGCCTCTTCCAGCGCTCGCCCCACGGAATGTGAATCGCAGGCATGGTCAGTTCTTCATCTCGAGCTGCTCGCCCCGCAACTCGTCGACTTACCGGATCAACCGTCAAGACTGATTATTCGCCCTTACACAGGATTGCGGCGGTCGCTCCCTTGCCGCTTGCCGCGTCAGGGTTCGCGGCTGCTCGAAAAGCGCGTCCGCGACCTCATCGGCCCCACTTTACCTGGTCAGGATAGTCATTCTATCTGATTGATTGCACGTACTTTAATCCACTGCTGGAGAGGAGACATCCCGCCCCCGGCGGTACTTGTGCTTAAATACTAATTGCTCCTCCCCTCCTGTGCGAGAAAACCTGAAGCCGCGTGTGCATGATTTTGCAGTCGGACGAGAGCTCGGCCGCAAGCTCGTGATTGAAACACGTTAGTAACGTTCCAAATAATTGAAAACAAATGTAAAATGGGCATGAAAATCGGTTCGGAGCGAGCACTCCGGACCTTGATTTGCCGCTGAATTCGCGCCCCATCCGTTTCTTTCCAGAGGATAAGAGTTTCGCATGAGTCGGTCTATTAGCGTATTTGGTCTTGGTTACGTCGGAACAGTTACTGCCGCCTGCCTCGCACACAAGGGCAATTCGGTGATTGGCGTTGACCTCAGCGCTTCTAAAGTCGAAGCCATGGAAGCGGGCCGCAGCCCCATCGTCGAGCCGCGCGTTGCCGAACTGGTTGCCGAATGTCATGGGGCTTGCCGCCTGCATGCGACCGGCAATTCCGAGGAAGCGGTTCTGAACACCGAGATTTCGTTCCTCTGCGTGGGTACGCCCAGCCTGCGCAACGGCAAGCTCGACCTGGGACACATTGAACCGGTCTGCCGCGAGATCGGCGCCGCGCTCAAAAAGAAGAATTCGTTTCACCTGGTGGTGCTGCGCAGCACGGTTCTCCCGGGTACCGCCGAAACCATCGTGGTTCCCACGCTCGAAAAGGCCAGTGGCAAGAAGGTGGGCAAGGACTTCGGGGTGTGTGTGAATCCCGAGTTCATGCGGGAAGGAACCGCAGTGGCCGATTTCCTCGAACCCGCGATGACCATCATCGGTGCCGCCGACCCGGCGCACAGCGGCATGCTGCGCGAGCTTTATGCCTGGGCGCCGGGCCCGATGTCCGAAACCTCGTTCCGCTCCGCCGAGATGACCAAATATGTCTCCAACGCGTGGCACGCCGTGAAAGTCGCATTCGCCAACGAAGTCGGCACCCTGGCGAAGGAGCTGGGCGTCGACGCGGAATCGGTTATCGAAATCTTCACCGCCGACACCAAGCTGAACATATCGCCCACGTACCTGAAGCCGGGATTCGCGTTCGGCGGCTCCTGCCTTCCCAAGGATGTTCGCGCCCTCAACTACCGCGCCAAGGAACTGGATCTCAAGCTGCCGCTGTTCGAATCGGTCCTTCCCAGCAACGACGAGCACCTGGAGCGCGCGGTCGAGATGGTTCTCGAAACTGGCAAAAAGAAGATTGCTATGCTGGGGCTGAGCTTCAAGGCCGCCACCGACGACCTGCGCGAGAGTCCGCAGGTGAAACTCGTCAAGCGCCTGCTGGGCGAAGGCCGCCAGATCCAGATCTGGGACGACAATGTCTCCCTCGGCCGCCTCATCGGATCCAACCGCCAGTACATCGAGGAGGTCATCCCCCACATCGGATCGTTGCTTTCGCCGAATCTCGACGAAGTTGTGAAGAGCTCCGAGGTTGTGATCATCGGAACCCGCGGCGTTGATCGCGAGGCCCTGCGCCGCGCTCTCCAGCCGTCACACTCGGTGATCGACCTGGTAAACCTCGAGAAAGCCCGCCGCGTTCCGAGCGCGTCTTACGAAGGGATCTGCTGGTAGCGCGCGATCGCCATGCGAATTCTGTGGGTGAAAGCCGGAAAGCTGCTACCCGTCGACACCGGCGGCAAGATCCGCTCGTACAACATTCTGGTCCAGCTCGCCAGGACGCACCGGGTGACACTGCTCTCCTACTATGGAGGAGAAAAAGATCCGGCCTACGAGTCGGAAATCGCCCGCCAGCTTCCCGGAGCCGAGGTGATCCACACGGCCGCTCCGGAATCTCCGCTGCGCCAATCCCTCGACTACATCTTGCGGTTGCCAGCGCGAGCGCCGTACGCGGTTACGAAGTTCACACATGCGAAGGTCCGGCGGGCGGTCTCCCGCAATCTTCAGGAGCGGCGCTCGGATGTTGCCGTGTGCGACTTCCTCTCCGCGTCGCGGAATTTTCCCGCACACAGCCCGGTTCCGGTCGTGCTCTTTCAGCACAATGTGGAAACGTCGCTCTGGCAGCGCATGGCCGACCGGGAAACAAATCCCGCGCGCAAGCTTTCCTACCGGATCGAAGCCGTGAAAATGAATTGCTACGAGCGCGGCATTCTGGGCAGGTTCGGGCAGGTCATCGCCGTCTCGGACCACGATCGTGACCAGATGCGCGCCATGGGCAGCCGGTGTGCCATCAGCGTTGTGCCCACGGGAGTGGACACCAGCCGCTACCGGCGTGTGCCCTCGGCCCCGGGCAACCCGCCGGTAATCGTCTTTACCGGCTCCATGGACTGGGAGCCCAACGTGGATGCGGTCGAATACTTCTGCCGCGAGATCTGGCCGGGGGTGCTAAGGGAATTTCCCTCGGCGCGATTCGAAATTGTCGGACGAAACCCGTCTCCCCGGGTCGAGCGTCTGGCGACTTCCTCGGTGATCGTAACCGGTACCGTGCCGTCGGTGACCGATTACTTGCGGAACGCCACAGTCGTCGTGGTCCCGCTGCGTATCGGCGGCGGGACCCGCCTCAAGATCTTCGAAGCGATGGCCATGGGGAAAGCAATGGTATCGACTTCCATTGGAGCCGAGGGCCTCGACGTGACCCACGGCCGCGACCTGATTCTCGCCGACGGTCCCCAGGCTTTTACCAAGGGGATTCTCCAGCTCCTCGGCGAGCCGGCCCTGCGCCGCAACTATGAAGATGCGGCCGCCAGACTGGCCGCCCAGTACGACTGGTCGCACATCGCGCGCCGCTTCGCCGATGTCCTCGAACAAGCCGTGACTGAGGGAAGACCGCAGGCCACATCGACGGTGCAATCGTGAGGGTCCTGGTGCTCGACGGCAATCAGAACCAGGCCGTGGCCTCGGTGCGTTCCCTTGCTCGTCAGGGACACACCGTCCTGGTAGGGGAATCCTCGTCGTGGTCGAAGGCGGGGTGGTCGCGCCATTGTCACGGATCGTTCCAATATCCCGCGCCGCAGAAGGACGCAGATGCATTTATCCGGCGTTTGACGGAAATGGTGCGGGAACAGCCCGGCACGCTGGTTCTGCCCATGACCGAGGCCACCACTCTGCCCGTCTCCGAACAGCGGGACGCCTTGCGGACGGCGGGCGCGCGCCTGGTGCTTCCCGCGCATCGCGATCTGCTGCGTGCCTTCAACAAGGCAGAAACCACGCGCCTGGCATGTTCCCTGGGAATCAGCGTGCCCGTCACCGTGACCCTTGCCCACGACAGCGAAGCCGCGCAGGCCGCGAAATCGATCACCTATCCGGTGGTGCTCAAGCCGCGCAGCTCGGAAGAACTTTCCGGTAAATCGGTCAAGACCGCCGGACGTCCGCGCTACGCCAGCAATCGAGCGGAGTTTGACGCCGCCTATCGCGACATCCGCCAACGCTCCAGCGCTGTCCTGGTCCAGCAATTTGTTGACGGCGATGGAGCCGGCTACTTCGCCCTGCTGTGCCAGGGAGAATTGCGGGCCGAGTTTGCTCACCGCCGGATTCGCGACGTCTATCCCACCGGCTCGGGGAGCGCCTTGCGCGAAAGCGTAAAACCCGATCCCGAGATTCGCCAGGCCGGCCTCGCCATGTTGCGCTCGCTCAACTGGCATGGCGCCGCCATGGTGGAATTTCGTCATCAACCGGGCCAGCCTCCCGTCTTTATGGAAGTCAACGGACGTTTATGGCACTCTCTAGCCTTGGCGTGTTACGCCGGGGTGGATTTCCCGGCGCTTCTGGCGGCCATGGCTGAGCATGGTGACGTGGAACCGGTTTCGAGTTATCGCGAGGGGCTGCGTTGCCGCTGGCTCCTAGGAGACTTCAGGCACTTGATCGAGGTGTGGAAGGGAGCCCCGGACGGATATCCCAGACCGTATCCGGGAAAGCTGAAGACGCTGCTGGCGGAGTTGATCCCCGCTCCCGGCACGCTTCATGACAACTTCCAGCTCCGAGACCCCTTGCCGGAGGCCGGCGACTGGGTCGGATTCGCCGAGCGCCTGTCGAAAGGGGCGGGCGGGAGATAGGCAAGCGATGCTAAAAGGCGCACTTCACGTGCACAGCACGTTCTCAGATGGGGAATTCACCTGCGCCGAGTTGCGCGAGATCTATCTCGCCGAGGGCTGCTCCTTCGTGTGCATGACCGACCACGCCGAACACCTCGACTCCTCGAGCCGCGCTGCCTACCTGGAAGCATGCCGCGCGCTTTCCGATCAAAAGCTGCAGTTCGTCGCCGGACTCGAATATGGATGCGAGCGCCGCATGCACATCCTCGGCTACGGCGCTACTGAACTCGCGAGTACCACCGACCCTCAGGAAATCATCCGCCACATCGACCGGCAGGGGGCGGTCTCGGTCATCGCCCATCCCAAAGATGAGTTCTTCGAGTGGATCGAGGCTTTCACTACTCTTCCGCAGGGCGTCGAAGCCTGGAACTCCAAGTATGACGGACGCTACGGTCCCCGCCCCGGAACCTTTGCCCTGATCGGCCGTCTGCAGCAGCGTCAACCCGGCATGCACGCCTTCTACGGCCAGGACCTTCACTGGAAAAAACAGTTTCGCGGGCTCTTCGTTGAAGTCGATTGCACTTCGAACCAGCCCGCTCAAATCATCGCAGCCCTCGCGCGGGGAGCGTTTCGCGGACTGAAAGGGGAAATTGCCCTGCCCTCCTCTGGAGTCGTACCCGCCGAACTCCTCGCCGAATTTGGCAAGGCCCATGACCGCTCCTACTCGATGTGGCGTTTGCTGAAGAACGCCAAGGGAGCCCTCGACCGCCTCGGCATTCCCGTCCCACAATCCTTCAAGTCCCATCTGCGGAGAATTTTCTGATGTCCCCGGGAAACCTGTTCCTGATGTACCACGAGCTGGAATTGCCCAGGCGGCCGCTTTGTCAATCGCAACCCGGCTATGTGCGTTACATCGTTTCCGAGGCGAATTTCCGCAGACAGGTCCGCTTTCTCCACGAGTCTGGCCTCCCGGTCATCAACGTGACCCAGAGCTTCTCCTCGACCGCCGGTGGAATTGTCATGACGTTTGACGACGGCTGCGAGACCGACCTGCTCACCGCCGCGCCTATCCTGCGCGAGGCCGGCTTCCAGGGCACGTTCTACATCACCACCGGGTTTATCGGGAGTCGCGGTTATTTGCTCCCTGGACAGGTGCGAGAGCTGAACGACATGGGTTTCGAAATCGGCTGCCACTCCATGACCCATCCCTATCTCGATGATCTGAACGACAGTCAGTTGCAGCTCGAACTGGGAGACGCAAAGGCGCAACTGGAAGACATGACAGGCCGCAAAGTCGACCATTTCTCCTGTCCGGGCGGACGCTCGAGCCCGAAGGTGATCGACAAGGCAAGGGAATGCGGTTATGTCTCGGTCGCCACCAGCCGCGTGGGCCGGAACCCGGCTTCCGAACGCTTCGCGCTGGCCCGAGTTGCCGTCATGCGGGATCTGGGTCTCGACGATTTTCGCAGTCTCTGCCAGGGGCAAGGTCTGCGGCAGATGCAGCTGCGCGAGCAAGCCCGCTCGTTGGCCAAGCGTTTCCTGGGAAACTCCGCTTACGACAGGCTGCGCGCCATGGTTCTAAGCCAAAACCGCGGCCCATCGCCAAAGAACTAGGCACGGTGCAAGCCATCGACGCCACCATCGCGGCGCGACGCCCCCAGTTTCTGCCCGAGAGGTACATGTACTTACGTGTAGGTCAATGACCCACTGGTATCTGTCGCGTTCAGGCAACCCCCCACTAAAGTGCCATTCAAGGACGAACACGGTCCCCTACTTCGTCACCAGGATGGTGCAATGTCCCCCAATCGGCCCGCCAGCTCACAGGCTCTCAACCGCCGGAATGCCTTTTCACTCGCTTCCACAACGTCAACCGCAGTTCTCATCGCATTGCTGGTGTCATTGACGCTTCTGGCGAGCTCCTGTGGTTCCGCCCTGGCTGCCGCCGGGCAGCCTTCTCCCGTGCCCGCTAAGAGTGCGAAAGAAGCCGCAAAACCCTCCGAGGCTGGTCACCTGACGGTTTCCGGCGATCTTCCGGCCGCCACCATCGGCGTGGCTTACACGGGTTCCATTCAGGTCAGCGGAGGCACCGCGCCTTATACCTTTGGTCTGGCTTACGGATCGATGCCGGCCGGACTGACGTTGGATTCGAAGACGGGCACGATCTCCGGCACGGCGCTGACAGTCGGCAGCTACTTGTTTTCCATATCGGCAACCGACGCCCTGGGCGACTACGGCGATCACCGCTTCACTGTGACCGTAGCCAAGGGGAGCATTGGAAAAATCAGCGTCACGGTGACTCCGGCGACCACGTCGCTGGCCTCGGGCGCAACGCAGCAGTTCACGGCAGCTGTGCGTGAGACAAGCAACACTGGCGTCACCTGGGCGGTTTCCCTGGGCCAGATCTCGAGTTCCGGTTTGTTTACCGCGCCCACGGTGGGAGCTGCGACGGCAGTCACGGTAACGGCTACGAGCACCGCAGATCCGACCGCCGAAGGAACGGCATCGGTCTCCGTGTCCCCCGCCGGGACCAGCACCCTGAGCATTACTACGACCTCGTTGCCAGGGGCAACGGCCGGTGCAGCTTACTCGGCAACGCTGGCGGCCAGCGGCGGAAAGACGCCTTACCAGTGGAGCGTGTCGGCGGGTTCGCTACCCCCCGGACTGCAATTGAATGGCTCGACCGGAGCCATCAGCGGAACGCCTACGCAGACGGGCACTTTCCCGTTCACCGCGCAGGCGAAGGACTCATCCTCACAAACCGCGACTCAGGGGCTTGCGATTCTGGTGTCGACGCAGACCTCCGGAGGCTATGACGGACCGGCGCAATTGCCGCTGGTGTACATCCAGAGTGCGATGGCGGACACTCCCGCGCCCGGCGTGACTACGACCGTCAATGCTGGCGGCGACTTGCAGGGGGCGCTGAACAGCGCTAACTGCGGAGACACAATTCAACTTCAGGCGGGAGCGACTTTCACGGGAGTGTATACGTTCCCGGCGAAAAGCTGCGACGATAATCACTGGATCATCGTGCGCACTGCCGCACCTGACTCCAGCCTGCCGGCGGAAGGAACCCGCATGACTCCCTGCTACGCGGGAGTAGCCTCCCTGCCCGGACGTCCCGCGTACAGCTGTCCTTCGACGGCCAACGTGCTGGCGAAGCTGGTTATGGGTTCCACGGCCGGCTCCGGGCCGGTGGTGTTTGCGGCGGGCGCCAACCATTACCGCCTGCTCGGCCTTGAGGTCACGCGCAACATTGGCGGACTGGTCGTCTACAACCTGATGTCGATGCAGAATGGCGGGCCGACCGACCACCTTATTTTTGATCGCATGTGGGTGCACGGTACTGCCACCGACGAAACCACGCGTGGCCTTGCCCTCGGGGGTAGCACTACCGTGGCGGTTGTCGACTCTTACTTCAACGACTTCCACTGCATCGCCGTGACCGGCGCCTGCACCGACGCGCAAACCGTCAGCGGGGGCCTTGGCAGCCTCACCCAGGGGCCCTACAAGATCAACGACAATTTCCTCGAAGCCGCGGCAGAGGAAATCCTGTTTGGGGGCGGCGCAGCGACCGTGGCTCCCACCGACATCGAGGTCCGTTTCAATCACATGTTCAAGCCGTTGACCTGGCTGGCGGGACAACCCGGCTTCATCGGCGTGAATTTCATCGTCAAGAATCACTTTGAACTGAAGAACGGCCAGCGTGTCCTGGTGGAGGGCAACATCATGGAGAACACCTGGGGCGGATTCTCGCAATCCGGCTTCTCGGTTCTGTTGACCCCCAAGAACCAGACCAGCGGTACCGGCAATCTCTGCCCGCTGTGCCTGGTCACCGATGTCACCGTGCGTTACAACAGCATCAGCCACGCCGGTGCAGGAATGCAGGTGGCTAACGGCCTGTCAAGCACCGGAGGCGCACCTCTTGATGGAGAGCGCTACAGCATTCATGACGTCACCATGGATGACATCGACGGGACCAAGTACGTGGGCAACGGCGTGCTCTTCCAGATTTCCATGGGCGACGGCACTCCCCTGCTGCAAAACGTAAGTATCAACCACATCACCGGATTCTCGCCCAGCGAACTGGCGAACGTCGGCGACGACACCACTGTGAATCCGCTGATGAACAACATTACCTTCGCCAACAGTATCGCGAACGCCGGTACCTATCCGGTATGGTCGACGGGGGGCACCACCAATTGCGCGTTCCATGATGTGCCGATCACGACGTTCACCGCCTGCTTCACCAACTCGTCATTTACCGCGAACGCGGTGATCGCCACACCGCCGAACTATCCATCTTCCTCGTGGCCTGCGGGGAATTTCTTCCCCCTGAATGCCGCCGCGGTCCAGTTCGTCAACTACAACAACGGCAATGGCGGCGACTATCACCTGGCCGCTGGCAGCCCCTACAAGAACGCCGGCACCGACGGCAAGGATCTCGGAGCTGACGTCAGCATGATTCAGAGCCTGACCGCCGGAGTCTACTGAGATCGCCAGAAACCCGCTTCCGGGGAGCCGGCGAGCCAATGAGCTTGCCGGCTTTTCGGTCGTAATCGTACTCTCGCCAGCCCTCTCCACCCGCGTGTTATCATCAATTACAATTACGGTACTCGCGCATGAAAGTCCCTTGTTTTCTTACTCGTAGGCTCTTCCCCGGCCTGCTTTGTGGCGTTCTGGCGGTTGGGTTGGCGGCAGCCCAGGGCGCACAACCTGCAGCCACTGCCGGCGGCAACTTTGACGGGCCGGCGGAACTTCCCCGTGTATATGTGAAGAGTTCGCTGGCCGACACTCCCGCCCCGGGACACAGGATTACGGTCAAGGAAGGCGACAATCTGCAGAACGCATTGAACCGCGCAGAGTGCGGGGATACGCTGGAATTGCAGGCCGGTGCCACATTTTCCGGGCTGTTCCGGTTTCCCGCCCGCAAGTGCGATGACGCGCACTGGATTATTGTGCGTTCCAGCGCTCGCGACCAGGAATTGCCTCCGGAGGGAACCCGTATTACCCCCTGCTACTCGGGAATTTCATCGCTCCCCGGCCGGCCCTTTCATTGTGTCGGATCAGCCAGCAAGGCAATGGCGCGAGTGGTGTTCACGCTCAAGGGCAGCGGCCCCATCGTTTTTTCTGACGGCGCGAACCACTATCGTCTCATCGGACTCGAAGTCACTCGCGAATCGCCCCAGGCGACGATCTACAACCTGATTTCTCTCGAGCGTGAGCCGGGTCATCAGGGAGCGGCTGATCACCTGGTCTTTGACCGCATGTGGATTCACGGCGTGCCCCAGGACGAAACCACCCGCGGGGTCATGCTGGGAGGCAGTCGCTTCGTGGCGGTCGTGGATTCGTTTTTCAACGACTTTCACTGCACCGCTATGAGTGGCGCCTGCACCGACGCCCAGGCCATTGCGGGTGGCATCGGCGGACTCCCCATGGGACCGTACAAGATCGTCAATAACTTCCTTGAGGCGGCCGGAGAGAGCATTCTTTTTGGCGGCGACCCTGCCACCGAGACTCCCGCCGACATTGAGATTCGCCACAACTACATGTTCAAGCCCCTCGAATGGATGCCCGGCAGCCCCAATTTTGTAGGTGCCGCGGACGGGCATGCGTTCATCGTCAAGAACCTGTTTGAATTGAAGAATGCCCAGCGTGTGTTGTTCGAAGGCAACATCCTCGAAAATACCTGGGGAGGATTCACCCAGAGCGGCTTCGGACTGCTTCTCACGCCCAAGAATCAGATTCCCAACGTATGCCCGATCTGCGTCGTCACCGACGTTACCGTCCGCTATTGCCGCATCAGCCATGTGGGCAGCGGCCTGCAAATCGGAAATGGTCTGTCGGGCACGGGTGGTGCTTCGAAAGCCGGAGAACATTACAGCATTCACGATATCGTGGTGGACGACATCATTGGCAAGCCGGTCAAGGGGTTCGGCGCCTTTGCCCAGGTCTCCATGGCGAAACCCACGCTGCACGACGTAAAAATGGATCACATTACCGCCTTTCCTCCCGAGGTGCTCTTCATCATGGGTGGTCCGCTCACGGAAGACAAAATGTTCAATTTTTCCTTCACCAACAGCATCGCCTCGGCCGGGGGAATCCAGATAGTAGGTACGGGCGGCGGTCCGCAGAATTGCTCGTTCGCTTACAACAAGAAGGGGCCGGAAGGTGTCTTGCACGACTGCTTTGCCTCCTACACCTTCGAAAACAACGTCATCATTGGCGGGGGCGGGTGGCCCAAGGGCAATCACACGGTGGGAAGTCCAAAGGATGTCGGCTTCGTCAACTTCAATAACGGCAGGGGCGGGGACTACCGCCTGCTTCCCACGAGCAGGTTCAGGCACTCGGCCGCTGGCGGCAGGGACCCTGGTGCCGACATTGATGCCATCGAATCCCACACTGCCGGAGTGCAATAAGGCTCTGGTATCCTCAGGGAGGGATGGTTCGAGCCGGCTCGGCCGCCTTTCGGATTCATGAAACAGCTTCTGCGCAAAGGCCTAAAGCACATCGTTGTCGATGACGTTCCCGACCCCGTCGTGACCCCCCACCACGTGCTGGTGCGTCCCATTTATTCCCTGATCAGCAGTGGCACGGAAACGGCCAGCATTCACCAGGAAGCAGTGCTGAAGGCGGTGGTTGACAACCCCTCGCAGCTCGGGAAAATCTGGAACGTCCTGAAAGTGCAGGGCCCGGTCAGCACCTTCGCCGAGGTGAAAGCGAAGTTCAGCGAATACGCCGTGCTCGGCTACTCGGGCGCGGGAATCATCGTCGACAAGCATGGCACGGCAACGAATCTCGAAATCGGCGATCGCGTAGCCTACGGCGGCGAAGGCACGGGACACGGCGAGACAATCCTGGTGGGCTCGAACCTTGTCGTGCCTGTTCCCGAATCCGTTCCCTTCGAGCACGCCTGCTTCGCAACCCTGGGAAGCATCGCTCTTAACAGCGTTCGAATCGCCGAGCTCGGCATCGGCGAAACCGTCGCCGTGCTCGGCCTGGGACTCGTCGGCCAGCTCATTGTTCAGCTTGCCAAACTGCAAGGCGCGACGGTATTGGCCGTTGACCTGAAAGAACAGCGAGTCCAACTTGCCCGCCAGATGGGAGTCGATCACGCGCTGCTGGGCGGAAGCACCCTGGTCGAGCACGTGTCCTCGATCACCGGAGGCCGCGGCGTCGATTGCGTGATCGTCGCCGCCGCCGCGAAATCTTCCGCGCCCTGCCAGCAGGCCGTTCAAATCTCGGCCGATCGCGGGCGCATCGTCGACGTCGGCGCCGTTGACCTCGCCTTTCCCTGGTACGACATGTATCGCAAGGAAATTCAGTTCTTCATGGCTCGCGCTTACGGGCCGGGAAGCTACGATCCGGTCTACGAGAAACAGGGCCGGGATTATCCCATCAACTACGTCCGCTGGACCGAGAACCGCAACATGGCGGAGTTTCTGCGCCTCGTCTCTCTCGGCCGCATCAATCTCGCTCCGCTGATCACACATCGTTTCCCGCTCGCCGACGCGCCCAAGGCCTACGAGACGATCATGAGCCCATCGTCATCGAGCCTCGCCGTGCTGTTGAACTACCCGGCCGCCGACAGCGCGGACGTAGTCGGGGATTTCCGTCCCACGCGCCAGGTCGAAACCCCTGCGCGCCGTTCTCCGCAAAGCGGCGCAACCGGGGTCGCCCTTGTCGGCGCCGGCAATCTTGCGCGCTGGGTCCATCTTCCGAATTTGAAGAAAGTCCCGATGACCCGGCTGCGGGCCATCTATTCTGGCAGCGGCGTGCGCGGGAAAAGCTATGCCCTGCGCTTCGGCGCCGACTACTGCTCCTCGGAATACGAGCAGATTCTCAAGGATCCGGATGTCGGCGTCGTCGTCATCGTGAGCCGCAATTCCGAGCATGCCGCGCAGGCCCTTCAGGCCCTCCGGGCGGGAAAACACGTTTTCGTCGAGAAGCCGATGGCGCTCACCATCGACCAGTGCCGCGAACTGCGTCAGGCAGTCGCGGAAACGGGAAATCATCTGACCGTCGGATTCAACCGCCGTTTCTCGCCTACCTATCTCGGAGTCAGGAGCCAGCTGGCCCGTCGCCGGGGCCCTGCCGTGTTGAACCTGCGGGTGAATTCACCAGGCATTTCCGGAGACTACTGGATGGCCGATCCCGCCACCGGCGGCGCCATTCTCGGCGAAGCCTGCCATTTCGTCGACCTCGCGTACTGGCTGCTCGAATCCGAGCCAGTCGTGGTCTCGGCATTCTCCCTGCCTACCGGCAAGGGAGAGCCCATTGGAGAAAACAATCTCACCGCGACCTTCCGCTTCGCCGACGGCTCGATCGCGAACTTTACGTATTGCACCGTGGGAAGCAAGACTTCCGGCGGGGAACGGGTTGAGACATTCGCGCCGGGCATGGGCGCAGTTGCGGAAGATTTCAAGCGCCTCACGGTGAAGACAAACCTTGTCAGCCGGCGAGCGAGCTGGTTTGCCGAGAAAGGCTACGCCGAGCAGCTGCGCGCCTTCTTCGACGACATCCGAGTGGGGAAAGCTCCCGGTGTCACCGTCGAAGACGGCGCACGCGCGACGATCCTGTGCCTGAAGATGCTGGAGTCGGCACGCACCATGTCGCCGTGCGAACTGGACTGGAAATCGGCGCTGGTCGCACCGCTGCCGCTGCCGGAACCGGCGAGTCTCGCCCCCTAGTCGTCGAGGCTCTCTGATCCCGACCTCTGCTCCAGGTCGACTTACGGACACAGGAGCATGGGAATCGGGCGGAAATAGCCTATAACCACGAAAGATCCTTCGTGACCAGGACCTTCCCCAGCGGCGTCTTGGCTTTCAACCACAACTTGGAATCGAAATATCGCTGATAAGTCCGCCGCATGCGCCTTAAATCCGGGCGCTCCAGCAGCGATCGATCCTGCGTCCCCAGCTCGTAATCCAGTTCTTCGAGCGTACTCCCCACCAGCGCTTCGAACATGGCCAGGTCCTCGGGGGAAAACCCTTTTCGCCATCTCCCCAGGGGGTTGAAGCCATTTCCAGTTACGTCCTTGAACGAAGTGTTTGGCTCGCTGACCGAGCCGATCCCCGCCTTCAAGATGTGATCGTAGTCGAGTGGCTGTCCGACAAACCCGCTCAGCGTAGCCAGTGTCGCCCGCGGATCGGAAATCAGCTGCTCGAACCGCACTTCGATATAGTCGCGCCCGATTTTCTTCCCGTCTTCCCGGCCCTTGCGGACCATCCACTCCCAGTAAAGACCCGACACCATCACGTTCGGCGTCCGGTCCCACCACATTCGGCGGATGTATCCGAGCTTGGCTGTCGAAAGCGCGACATCGCGCCCGTCACGGATAATATGAATGATCAGCGCGTCAGGAATCGTCTCCTTGATCCTTTGCAAGTGCAACAGATGTTCGGGAGTGCAGTCCGCCCAACGTTCGACGCCCTGCTGGCGCGCCATTTCGCCCATGACCACGCTCAGGAAATTTCCCCCGTTCGTGCACTCCGCAATCACTTTCCTGGTGATCGCCTGGGGATCAAGACCCGAACAACGGCCCAGCTTGCTGTCGAGCCAGGCTTCCATCAGTTTCTCTTTGTTCGCCTTTACGCCCAGGTCGCCGAACCGCGGTTCGAGCAGGTTGATGGCATTCGATTCTGTCCGGTACAGGGCAAAATTTCCCGCGGACAGAATCATGTGGTACAGAAGCGTCGTCCCGGAACGGCCGCATCCCAGCACGAAGACCGGCGCCTTGCTTCGCGCCGTGGTCTCACTCCTGCGCTCGACGATGTCCTGCGATTCCATGTTCCCTCTAGGTGGTCATCCGCACTTCGCGCCGGTCCTCAGCCGATCCCCGGTGCAAGCTCACCCGCTCGATGCTGTCGGCCAGTTTCTTGGCGTTGTCTTCGAGCTCAATTTCCGGGATTGCCGCGACCAGGGCATGGTGATCGCTGGCAGCCTCGGTCATCAGCGCCAGAAGGCTTTCCACGTCTCCTTCTTTCCACAGCAGGGTTCCCGCCGGACGCGCGCCATTGTCCGCGGCCAGCACAGGAACTTTCAGCCGCAACGACTCCAGCACCGACGAACAAATGCCATCCGTAACCGGAGTGCGAATGTACGCCAGGGAGCGGCTCAGCAAGGTCAGGAAAGTATCATGCGGCACCGATGCCAGCAGGCAAACCGCATCTTCAATCTTCTCGTTCCGCATGAAGTTCTTCATGCCGTTCATCTCGCGATCCCAGGGCCCGACCAGCAGGAATCCCACCCGCGGGAATTTCTCGCGAAATCGCCGGATCGCCTCCGCCAGAAACTCCAGCGCGAACTCCTTGCGAAAACATACATAGCTGAAAAAAACTCCGTCGTGCTTCCGGTAAAATTCCTCGACTTCCCCGGGCAGCGCCGTCGGGGAGAACTCGACGTAATAGGAAGAAAAGTGCGGGATCGGCTCCACCCGCTCTGCCGGTATGCCAGTCGTGAGCAGGACTTTCTTGACCGCCTCGCTGTTGCAGTAAATCCGTTGTGGAATTCGAAACAGGAAAGAAAACGCCCGATAGCGGAACGATCCCCGGGGTGCGGGAAAGTAACTCTGCTGATGCCCTCCGCCATAGGTAAGCAGCGCCGGTCTTCCCGCCATGCGGGCCAGCAGCAGCGCGGCGAGCGCCAGGAGATATCCCTTCTTGGTCTCCCCATTCACGCGCACGTGAACCGCATATCCCCGCCAAACGTGGCGCAAGACCTTCCAGAAATAGTCCGGCCCGCTCTGCACATCGATGTACTCCGGGCTCGGGACCCGCCGGTTTTCGTTCAGGTTCATCACCTGGCAGTCCCATCCCCGCGCTTCCAGTTCCTTGCGCAGGCCTACCAGGCTCATCGACCAGCTGCACACCGGCGGAGGCCAGTTCCCGATTTCCAGAATGCGTTTGTTCGTTTCCATGTCCCGGTTCTTCAGGCAAATCATCCCGCGCCGCGATCAACTGACAGACCCAGCCAGGGCCTGCAACGCGATTCCCTTTCCCTGCAATAGAGACCTGTAAAGCTCGGCGTATTCACCGCAGACGCGCTCCGCCGAAAAGCTCGAGGCCAGAGTCCGCGCCCGTGAGCCGAAAGCCTTTCTGAGTCCGGCTTCGCGCACCAGGGTCACAATCCGGTCCGCCATCTGCTCATCGCTGCCTGCCTCCACGAGAAACCCGCTTTCGCCGTCGCGAATCAGCTCCTCATTCCCGCCTACGCGGCAGGCAATCACCGGCAGTCCCGCCGCCATCGATTCCATGATGGCATTCGACAAGCTTTCCGAATCCGACGACAGTACGCTGATGTCGCACGACGCCAGCACGGCCGGGACGTCGCGCCTCTCGCCGAGAAACAACACCCGGTTAGCTAATCCCAGGTCCGCGGCCATTTTCTCGAATCCCGCCCGCAGCGCACCATCCCCCACCACTACGAACTCCACCCGCGTCTCCCTGCCAGCCACCTGCGCAGCCGCCTTCAGGAATACGTCATGCCGTTTCGACGCATCATTCATGCGCGCCAGCATGCCGACGCGGATCACGTCAGGCTTCGCCGACAACGCCGGTTCAACCTTCGCGAATGCCGCTTCCGGCAGGGCATTCGGGATCACCGCCAGTTTTTCCCGGTCGACTCCCGCCCGCTCCAGCCCGCGCGCCGCCGCCCGCGAGTTGCACGTTACCCGGTCGCACCAGCGGAACAGCGCATTCTGCGCCGTATTCCGGAAGTTCGTCAGCAGATCGCCAATCTGCCGCTGGCTGCCGATCACCACCGGCACGCCCGCCAGCCGGGCGCTCGGAATCAGCATGAAGTTGGAATAGAAATCGAACGAGTGCGCCACCATCACGCGGTGGGCCCGAAGATAACGTCCCAGCGCGATCCGCGCGCGCTGTGATTGCCGATTGAACAGGCTGCCCTCGAGTGGAAATTCGGCAATCTCGCCCAGTTCCCCGGCAAACGGCCCCTTTTTGTTCAGGCAGCCAAGCCTGATTTGCAGCGGATCCGGCTTCAGCTCGCGAGCCACGGTTGCGAACTGCCGCTCGCTGCCGCCGGTCTCGAGCGTGTTGGTCATGAGGAACAGAGCCGGCTGCGGATCTGGCGGACTCGCCCCTTCTCTCACTGCAGCCCTTCTGCCGGCAGACCAGACATACGGCCCGAGGCCCGCATGACACGCTCCCCTCCGGCTCCAGCGTCCACGAGCTCCGGCGCGTGATCCCGCCATGCGGACGACTCCAGAAAGTTTCGATGCCATAGCTCAAAGACAAGCAACATCCAGATCACTCCGGCATGGTCCCGGGATCCGCGGAAGTGCTCCTCCATCACCGTTCTTATCGCCTGCGGTTCAAAATACCCCCGTTCGAGGGTTCGCGGTTCGGTCAGAATTCCGAGCAATCCATCCTTGAGTTCCTTCCGCATCCAGTGCACCAGGGGAAGCGAGAAACCCTGCTTCTTGCGATGCAGCAGCTGCGGCGGAACTCCGAGCCGCTCTGCCAGCTTCTTGAACAGGTACTTGCGGGTGCCGTCGCGAAACTTGTATTTCAGCGGCAGACCTGCCACCCACTCCACAAACTCGTGATCCAGAATCGGGCACCGCGCCTCGAGAGAAGTCGCCATGCTCATGCGATCGACTTTGGCCAGGATGTCCGCCGTCAGATAGGTTTTCGTGTCCAGGTACATCAACCGGCTCAGCTGGTCCCGAGCCGGCGCATGGTCGTAATATCGCTCGAATTGCTCGAACGGATCGGCCAGCTTGGCCGCGCTGGCGGCAAATTCCCTGGAAAACAGGGATTTCTCGCGATGCAGCGCGGGCAGGAACGAAATCCCGTCCAGATAGCGGTCGCGCGAGGGCAGCGTGATGTTCCACGCATACTTTCGCCCCTTCACCTGCGAAGGCAGCCGCCCATACACGTGCCGGCGATAGAGCGCGCCAATCATGGGCGGAATGAAGTCGTAACGCCGCCGCTTCCAGTTCACGATGTAGCGGTCGTATCCCGCGAATAACTCGTCGCCCCCGTCTCCGGAAAGCGCCACCGTCACGTTTTGCCGCGCCAGCCGCGAAACGTAGTAGGTGGGAATCATCGACGAGTCGCCAAAGGGCTCCTCCATCATCGCCGTAAGCTGATTCAGGGTTTGGACGATGTCGGGATCGACCACCAGCTCGTGATGGTCGGTATGAAATTTCTCCGCCACCAGCCGCGCGTACTCGGCCTCGTTGAAGTCCGCTTTTTCAAATCCGATCGAGAACGTCTTCACCGGCGATGAGCTCGAGCGCGCCATCAGCGCCACGACAATCGACGAATCCACGCCACCGCTCAGCATCGCGCCCAGCGGCACATCGCTGATCAGGCGGATGCGCACCGCCTCTTCCAGCCGCCGTTCCATTTCCTCGAGACACACCTCGTCCGATCCCGGATCGTCGGTCCCGTAGTGCGGCACTTCCCAATACTGCCGGACTTTGACTTCGCCGTTGCGGTATTCCGCCAGATGCCCTGGCGGCAGCTTGCGGATCTTCCTGAACGCCGAATACGGATCGGTAACGTACCCGAAATAGAAGAATTGCAGGACGCCTTCGAGATCGACATCGGCGAGCTCCGGCGCGAGCGCCAGCAGCGCCTTGATCTCGGACCCGAAATACAGACGTCCCTCGCTCAGCGCGTAGTAGAGCGGCTTCTTGCCCAGGCGATCCCGCGCCAGGAGCAGCGATTTCCGTTTCTCGTCATAAAGGGCAAGGGCAAACATTCCCCGCAGCTTCTTGACACAGTCCGCTCCCATCTCCTCATAGAGGTGAACAATGACTTCGGTATCGGTATGGGTGTAGAACTGATGCCCGCGCGCAAGGAGTTCTTCCCTCAGTACGGGGAAGTTGTAAATCTCGCCGTTGAACACAACGCTGACCGTGCGGTCTTCATTGAAGATAGGCTGGTGTCCGCCCGCGAGATCGATGATGCTCAGCCGCCGCATGCCGAGGCCGACATTGCCCTGGGCTCGAATTCCCTCGTCGTCCGGTCCGCGATGCACGATGGCATCCGTCATGCGCCGCACTTGCTCGGCCACGACCGTTTCGTCCTCGCGGCCAATCACTCCCGCTATTCCGCACATGGCTGAGCCTCGAAGTTCTCGGCGCCCTGCTCCAGCCGCGCCCCTGCCGGCTTTCTGCCGGTTACCGAAATGGGCTGCTCAATCACCCGCAAATCTTCCAGCCCGCACTCCTCAAACCAGCGGAAAACCTCTTCATAGGTGTGCTTGGACTGATACCACGGCGAGTACCAGTCAAACGTGTCGAGCACGCGCCACTGCGGATCGGGATTGTGCGCCATGGGAATCATGTAGGCCAGCGCTCCGCTCGCCGGCCGTCCCACGAGCGGAATGGCCTTCAGCACCCGATGCACGCCATAGAGCGGGATCACCCCATAACACAGCTTGTGAAGCAGCCTGGGCGGCATGCGCCGCGTCACTTTCCGGTACACGTCGCTCATCTTGTACCAGTTGTTGTAGCTGCTGTAGAGCCAGATCGCGATCCGCCCCCCCGGCTTCAGCAGGGAGGGAAGGACCTTGAAGGCCTTCCCGCAATCCGGCGTGTGATGCAGTACTCCGATGCTGTAGATGTAATCGAAGCTCTCCGGCGCGAACGGCAGCTGGAACACGTCCGCCTGAAAGGTGGTCGCGGTGCGGTCGGCGAGATTTTTCGCCGCCACCTCGGCCGCCAGGCTGAGGTCGACGCCGACCACGTGGGCGCCCCAGCGGGTAGCGACTTCGGCAAAACGGCCCATGCCGCATCCGACGTCGAGCACCAGCTTGCCGGCGAGTTCCTCGGGATGAAAACCGGTACGCCGGCGGAATGCGCCCTCCGAACGCCGGCTCTGCTCATTATCGAGCTGCGTCCGGGCGTGCACCTGCCACTGAAAGCCGAAGCTGCCCGCGTAGTGTTCGGTGTCCACAAAGCGATGGACGCCCTTCCAGTAAGGATACCGGCGGCCGCATTCCGCACACACCAGCGCGTCCTCGTGTTCGCTGACCGTGCCACGGCAGGAAAGGCAGCGCAGGATGTTCAACACCTCTCTAGCGACTCCAGGCATATTCGCTCCCCCGGCTGTTTGTGAACGTGACTTGTGCCTTCCTTCCACCCTGGGTTGCCGGGACTTCGGTCTCGAACGGTTTGCTGGCGATGCGGTAGAGAGCGCACACGTAGCCCACCATGAAATAGGGGAAAAGGTTGTATTCCGTCGAGGCGAACATCGAGCCGATGGCATACGCCGCCAGGCTTGCCCACAGGGCGCTGGTCCAGAGGCGGATGTTTTCATCGGCCGCGTATCCCGGCAATTTCCGGATCCGGTTTACCTTGCGGAAGCTGGTAAACAACAGGAGAAGGAACAGAAACAGCGCGGGGAATCCGGCCTCGGCAGCCAGTTCCGTATAGCTGTTATGCGCCACGCGCCATTCTCCGGTCACCACCGGAAAGTTCCCTGGACCCACGCCAAACAGGGGATGATGCAAGGCAACGGAAATGCTCTGCTTGAGCAGCGTCTCCCGGGCCTCGAGCGAGCCGTGGTCGCCGGAGCCCTCGATGTTGCCTCGCGTCAGGCTCATCATGCGGGGAATAAAATGCGGAGTCATCAGGGCTACCGCCAGCGCCACCACCCCGAACAAGCCGGCGCCAAGGAGCAGGAGTGTGCGTTTTTGCCTCACCCCATACTCCCACAGGCAAATCAGCACTGTGATCACCAGCGCAATGGTTCCACTGCGGGAGTAGGTGAGCAGCACACAATACATCATGAACACCAGGCCAATCGCCCACAACGCCTTGCGAAAACCACTTCTGGCGCCAAACATGAAAGCCACGCACAGCGGGAAGTTGATGGCCACGGCGATGGCCAGATCGTTCGGGTTCTCCAGAATGCCCTTCTGGATGCCCCACAGCCGGCCTCCGAAGGTGCGGTGCGCGGCGACCGACGCGGCGGCAACGAACGCCACCGAAGCTGCCTGGATGTAGAGCAGCCTGCGAATCTCGTAGAGCTTGGAGATGATGAGCCCGATCAGCAGGGCGACGATAATTCCCTTGGAGAACTTGGTGAATACGGCATCAAAGGCGCCGCCACGCCAGTAGGCAAACGGGATGGAAAGAATCATTTGCGCTTCGAGCGCCAGCAACACCTTCAGTTCGAGGGGCAGGCCATGGCGGTCCTTGGGCCGGGCTCCAAAGATCAGCGCCAGCAGCGCAATGGCTCCGCCAATCTTCTCGAGCGGGACTACCTCAAGACCAGGGATCACATCCTGCGGCCGCATGTAATAGAGGAAGGTGAATACGGCCATCGCAAGGTAGGCTACGCTCTTGCGGTCTTTCAGTTTTTGCGGTACCCACGAGGCACGGCGCACGCTGCCGTTTTCCTGCGCCCCCGGCCGATGACTCCGTTCCCTGTCCTTAACCAGCGATTCCATACTGCCTTTCGTCCCGCAGTAAGATTCCGAAATCCAACTGTCACTCGTCCATTTGCAACCACAACGGTCAGAGCGGCCCCTCGAACCGCATCTGATCCCGATCACCTGCGGCGGCCATCACAAGACGACCCTGACCGCCAGGAGCACGCTTCAGGTGCGGGCCGGAAGTTCGGGGCTTGATCAGCGGTTCCATCCCACCTTCCTTCCGGTGACAAAGTTGGCAAATGCCACCACCGCGGCCATATTGAGTACGGTGAAGGTGAATGCCGCATCCGCCATGCGCGCCAGCAGCCCGCCCTTCATCTGCGCCACCACCAGGAAACTCAGCGCATAAAATGCAATCTGCAGAATGAGGGCAAAACGGTAGAAGGGATGGGACAGGACCATCGAAGCCACGAGCGTCGCGGCCAGCGCAAAGGGAACCACCAGTCTCATGAGTTTGTGGCTGATGAACTCAAAACGCAGCGGATTCTCCGCTCGCAGCAGCCAGGGTGCCAATTGCAGCAACTGGTAGTTCCCGCTCAGGGTCCGCACTTTCCGGCTGAACTCCCGCTCGGTGCCCTGATCGGCCACATCCCAGGCATGGGCGCGGGGATCGAAGATCACGCGGAATCCCTGGCGCGCCACATTCATCGGGATATAGACGTCATCGAGAATCGCTTCCGCCGGCACGTTAACCAGCAGGCTCTTGCGCACCGCGTACAGCGCCCCGGTTGCGCCTACCACCGATCCCGACAATGACTCCATTTCGCGAATCTTTTTCTCGAACTTCCAGTACAGTCCCATGCCCCGCATGGCTTCGCCGGAATCCGGGTCGCCCAGCATCAACTCACCACTGGCGCACCCCACGGCCGGGTCGGCGAAGTTTTCGACCAGCAACCGCACCGCATCGGACTCGATCTTCTGGCGCGCGTCGGTGAACACAATAATCTCACCGCTGGCGGCCGCGATAGCATCGTTCAAGCCGGCGGCCTTCCCCCTCGACTCGGGGTTCACAATGCTGAGGACGCGGGGATCGCGGGCATAACGCGCAAGAATGTCGCCGGTCGTGTCGCTCGATCCGTCGGACACTACCAGCACTGCGCCACGCTCCCGTGGGTAATCCAGCTGCAACAGGTTTTCCAGCTTCGACTCGAGAACCCTGGCTTCGTTCCTGACCACCATCACGATCGAGACCGATGGCGTAATGGCGGCGCGCTCCACCGGCTTCGCGAACCAGTGGCTCCGTACCCAGAGCCAGCCTGCGTACCCCCCGTAGGTGTAAAGAATGAGTCCTAGAGCTCCCCAAAAAACCCAGGTCATTGCGCGCCCCGCCCGAGCAAGACGATTTTGACCGTCTGGAACATGATCAGAAGGTCCAACCCGATCGAGGCATTCTTGATGTAATAGAGGTCGTACTGCAGCTTCTCCTTCGCGTCCTCGACGGTATTGCCGTACTTGTACCGCACCTGCGCCCAGCCGGTGATGCCCGGCCGAACTACGTGGCGCACCGGGTAGTAGGGAAGCTCCCGCGTCAGCCACTCGACAAATTCCGGACGCTCGGGGCGCGGACCGACGAACGCCATATCCCCCTTGAACACGTTCCACAGCTGCGGGATCTCGTCGAGTCGCGAGCTGCGCAGGAACTTGCCGATCCGGGTGATGCGGGGATCGTCGTCGCCCGCCCATGTAGGTCCGGTGTCCGCCTCGGCATCCTGGCGCATGGTGCGGAACTTGAAGCAGAAGAAGGTTACTCCGCCCCGTCCCACACGTTTCTGCCGGTAGAGAACGGGGCCGGCGGAATCGAGCTTGATCGCCAGACAGACAAAGGGAATCAGGGGAAGCACAACCAGCAGGAGGATGAAAGCCGCGAGCGAAGACAGCATGCGTTTCATCAGAAGGAAGCCGGCACTGAAGCGAAACCCGTCGGCAAACACCAGCCAGCTGGGCTGAAGGTTCTCTACTTCAATGCGGCCCGACATTTTTTCCAGCCAGGAGGCGGCTTCCTCAATTTTCGCGCCTTCCAGCCGGAGGTGCAGCAGTTCGTGGACGGGCAGGGTACCGCGCCGGTCCGGCATGGCGACGATCACACGATGGATGTTTTGCCCGGCGACGCACTCCAGCATGTGTGCGGCAACCGCTTCGCGGGTCACCGCTCCTTCAATGTTCCCGCTCCAGCCGACCACTTCAATCCCCAGTTCGGAGCGGGTGCGCAAGCCGTTCACCAGGCGCTGCGCGCGATCGCCGGTCCCCAGCACATAGACACGTTCCCTCAGATACGGCTGCTGAGAGAGCCAGGCGTAAGCCGTACGCCAGCCGAACAGCGCCACGG
>Ga0126383_10000140_pt1 | contig 35761 bp, 36 predicted proteins | sample PanSoiMetPlot_35_FD_96882 | JGI IMG/M metagenome (GOLD analysis project Ga0126383, IMG submission 96882) | Tropical forest soil microbial communities from Panama - MetaG Plot_35 | ecosystem: Environmental > Terrestrial > Soil > Tropical forest > Bulk soil | place: Panama | collected 2016-02-17 | reverse complement strand
GGTCAGGCGGGCATTCTTGTGGGTGTCCATTCGGTCCTCCGCGAATCACTGAGGTTTGGCAACATCAGCGTTCCCGGTCCGGGCCGAATGGACAACCTCCCGAAAGTTCACAGCTAGGCAGGCGTAGGCGGCGGAATTGCGCCTTAGTTTCTTTAGACGTTTTGAACTACCTTAGCTTGTGGTGGCTGGCAGCGTTCCGGTGGCAAATCTGCCAGAGTTCCATTCCCAAATGACTCAGATCCAAGTGCTTGGATCAAAACGCGCCGAGCGGCAGTTGCCAACCGCGTTCGATTGTGGCGTGAAGGCAACATCCAGGGTAAAAAGAGGCAATATCCACCGGAAAATTCGCCCGATGCGATCAGAAAGCCCTCCCTCGCTCGTTGTGTCGGTGAGGGGGCACCATGCAAATTCAATACAGCGGAGGCGCTGGCGATTTCGGAAAATTCGCCTTGCTCAGGCATCTCATGCAAGGCCGTCGCCTTGCCGTCTGCTGGTATTTGACAGGTGCGAACGACAAAACGAGAGACCACGACAGACACTTCGACTACCTTACACGACCCGACAAGTTCCGAGACCTCGCACCTGAGTGGTATGGTCAGCTCGCGGAATTTGTCCGCAATCGCGGTGCTTTCGGGGATCCTTTGACGGCCTTGCAAAGGAGTGGGGTGCTGGAAAACGCAGTATTCACCCGGTTGGAGGTCCCGAAAAAAGCGTCCTCGCGCCCGGAATGGGCCGAGGAGCTTGTCAATGCGGTCAGCAGTGCCGACCTCGTATTTCTCGATCCGGACAACGGGATCGAGGGGCTGCGCTTGACCAAGAGACATGTTGCGCTCGCCGAGATTGCGGCGCTACGGCAGAAGGACAGGGCGCTCGTCATTGCCCACCACCAATCTGGCCGCAAAGCCGAGGTCAAATACCTTGCCGATCAGATGAAATCCCTTGGCTGCAATGTTGTCGAAATCGTTCGCCTGCGCCTCGTGACATCGTGCCTTTACGTGATCGTGGACCACGACAAAGCGATGACCGAACTCATCGCGACATTCGTCAGGAGATGGGGCAGTTTGGCTAAAGTTTATCGGTTTGAGTCTGATGCGTAGTTCGATCATATCGAACCGAGTGGGCGGGCTAAGCCATCTGCGACAACAACACTACATTGCACCGGTCCGTTGCATTTTGTCCAAGCGGTCGAGCAGCGAAGACTCCACCTCCCTAACCCGGCCAAGCCTTAACCGTGCAATTGCAACGCCTTCTGCCCACTATCGCGAGGGCTCGCAAATTTCGTTCGGATGAAGGGCTAGAGTATGTCCCGGTGACCTTGGTGCAGCGGACCTCTCCTTGCAAAAGGGGTGGCCGCTGCGCAACGTGGTCATTCTACCTCATCTGGAGCGTTGGTGGAGATCAGAACCAAAGCCCGCGCCTTTCCGACACAGATCGAGACTTACTATGATCGTCCATTCCTACCGGCCCGCATGGTAGATCACTTGGCCGACGGCGCCGCGACGACATCATCAAGGATCCATCAGGGCGTTGTCACAAGTTTTTCATGTGCCGCCGACGCGCTAGTGTGGCCGCTTGCCTGGCGTTCCGCCGAGTACGGCGCTGAGCGTAAGTCCACGTGATCACCGCGAACAAGCGATCCGACGCGAGAGCTATTTGACTGTTCGCCAGAAAAGGAAACATGAGCTAGGCCGGCCACCTTGACCGTCCCAAGCTTTGCATCTCAACCGTGCCCGCGTGCGCCCATGATTACAGAACAAGTTCAGTCCCTAAGCCCTTCTTGATAAATCGTATACCATTCCCACGAGCGCTGAGGCCCGTCGCCATAGTTTCCAGTCAACCAAACTTCGATGATGGACTGGTACGGAACGAAGGGCAAAGAAGCGGGGCTGAGCAGAAAATAGACGAGCCCGACCACGCTCATTGACCCAATTCCGAGAATAATCGTTCGTTTCATTGCCACGCCGGCGCGGACAAAGATGTCGATTCTTCCTAAGCAAGCTATCTCCCAGGGAAGCGACACGTACATGATGCGGTTCCAGATCGCGGGCAGGCCGGACAGGAAAAGATGAGCCATAAGTATCATGAACGTAAGCCAAATTCCGATAACGATGAATGGGTCGTGCGTCGCGTTTCGGTCGGTACATAGCAGATATAGCATCGTTAGATGTCCTGCGATCAGCACGAGCGTAGCCTTCGAGAGGGGTGCGTTAACCCCCTGATAGAAGAGGGCCAGTTTTTCCGACGCAAATCCAGGAAGGAACGGCGACGTGAGATCAATCAATCGATCAGCCGCCTGCACGCCCACAAGTAGACAAATAAAGCCTAACGTCAGGAGGGGTACGAGAAGCCATCGAATTGAGGGGCTCGTTTTCCGCAGCAGCGGCAGCACAAGAAATGCCGCCGAAAACGTATGAAATCCGTTTGCGGTTAAGATAAGCGCAAGTCCTCTGCCGGGTTTTTCTCTAGCAGCCAACGCGAGGCCGATCAGCACCAGCGAGGCGGTGATTGCGGCCCGGATCGACGACATTTGCGCCGGCAAAAACGTCAAGCAGAAATAAACGAGCCACATCAGGCATTGGGAGCGTGATATTTTTCCTGTAACTTCGTGAATTGAGACAATCCCGAATAATGCGGCCACCGCGAACAGGACCGTGACATCCTCCGTAAAGGTCTTGATGACGACGTTCAGCCAGATAAAAAGCGTCTCCATGGGTATATGCGGTTCCTGGATACCGTCCTCAATCGCGGCCACGATCGAGGGTATGTCCTTGAATTCCTCAGCATAGGCCACCCAGTCGAACCCGGTTTCAAAGCGAAGCGTTCCGAATGCCAGAACAATTAGGAGCGCGATCACCCCCCAAAGCCGCCGCTTGGGAGGGGCGCCGGCTTCGACGAGGGCGAGCATGAAAAGTGCGCCGGCAACTGAAATATAGGGCGTCATTACCGCGTCCAGTCCTGCGTCAGAAGATCATACGTGAGCTTGAAACAACTACTCTAAATGTTCCTCCATGTCAGCGTCCCGCTTGATTCTGATCACGGCATCGATTTTCGTGCTTCCGAGACCGACCTCGGCTCTCATATGCTAAACCGAAGCTTATTTGACGGATCGCCTGCGACTTGCTGGCTCAATAGCATCAGGCAAGCAATCGAGGGCTTGAGGAGAGGACAATGCGAGTCATCGTACTCGGAGCGACCGGGATGTTGGGCCACAAATTATTGCAACGGCTGCAGTGGAACTTCGAGCTTGCCGGAACGGTGAGGGAATCAGTGGCGGAGGCCAGACTGTGCCGGGTACTTCCCGGTGTAAAGCTCTATGCGGGTGTGCAGGCACACGATCTTGTATCACTCGAAGAGGCGATAAAGGACTGGAGGGCGCAAGTGGTCGTGAATTGCATCGGAATCGTCAAGCAGTCCAGGGCGGCCAGTGATCCGCTGACGTCGATCGCGATCAATTCGTTGTTCCCGCACCAACTTGCGCACGTAACGGCAGCTCGCGGCGCGAGGCTTATCCACTTCAGTACAGATTGCGTCTTCAGTGGCCGGCGTGGCAATTATGCCGAGGATGACCTGCCGGATCCTACGGACCTTTACGGTCGCAGCAAGCTACTTGGCGAGGTCGTGGCGCGAAATGTGTTGACGCTGCGCACGTCAATCATCGGCCGCGAGCTGCGTACACATTTGGGGCTGATCGAGTGGTTTCTTTCTCAGCGCGGAGGCCGCGTCAATGGCTACGCTCGCGCGCTCTACAGTGGATTGACAACGATTGCCACAACCGATTTAGTTGCTTGGCTGATCAAGGCGCATCCGGTGCTCGACGGGCTCTGGCACGTGTCAGGAGAACCAATCAGCAAGTTCGAGCTACTGCAAATCGTCAAACGCGTGTATCACCTTGATATCGATATTGCGACCGACGAGGCGTTCGTATGTGACCGTCGACTCGATAGTACACGGTTTCGGAAACGTACTGGCTGGCGACCGCGCCCCTGGGAAGAGATGATCACGGAAATGTATCTCGACGAAGCGAGCTATGTCGCCGATCCACGAGCGGTATGATCAATCTCGGCTGGAGCCACATAGTGTTGCACGCCGACGTTAATGTCGTTCCTTTGCCGAAGGACCGCACCTCCAATTATGCCCACCCTGAAGACGTAGAGCCAGCCCTGTGTGAAGTCAAACAGGTGGGTATTGAAAAGAGATGACACGACGTTCGAGACCACGACGATCACCCCAAACCACGACATCGATGTGGCGTCACGAAACAACGCCAGATGTGCGATCCACATCGCAATCAGCACAACAGCCCCGTTGGTGCCGAGCGGGATCGCTACGGCAAGAATCTGATTGTGCGGGTTGCCCGTGATCACTGCCGACGTGCCGCTTTCGTTACTCGCCTTTCGTTGGAACAGTGCTTTGATCGTTCCCGTTCCAGGTCCGAGTAGAGGCGCAGCGGCAATGAATTCGATCGATTTCTTCCAGAACGCGAGTCGCATTCCGATGGACGTCGTGGTGTTGCCCACGCGACAGTCCTGCACCTCTTCGGCCACGTGACTCTCATGTTCTCCCTCGTCGTGCGCCGTCTGCTCGGGTCTGCAAGACCTACCCTTGACTATGAGTAAGGCCACTGGTTTTTGTCAAAACAACGCCGCCGAAAGAAACGTCGTCAGTTTCTCAAACAAGTGTGGGTCAGCCGGTTACGCGGGGGAAGCGAAATGCCAGATCGGCCCCTTTATGGTCTCTTCGGGTCCGGTGGATTCGGCCGACCCGTCATGCATATCTTACGCGAAACGGCTCGCGCACGTCATGGCGATGACGCCGAGGTTGTCTTCATCGAAGATGTACCCGCCACGGAGCAGATCAACGGCGTCCGTGTCATGAGCACGGACGCCTTTCTTTCCGCGCCGCGCGCTACGACCTTCTTCAATGTCGCTCTCGCGAAACCACATGCCCGCATGGCGGTATGCGAGCGCCTCCTCGGTGCGGGCTTCAAACCGGTGTCGATCGTGAGCCGCCAGGCATTCTTGATCGGGCCCGCCGAGATCGGCGAGGGAGCAATCATCTGCGCGTTTTGTACCATAACGACTAACATTCGCATAGGACGTTTCTATCACGCTAACATCTATTCCTATGTTGAGCACGATGCTGTCATCGGCGACTATGTAACGTTTGCGCCGCGCGTCAATTGCAACGGAAATGTCATGATTAGGGACCTTGCCTATATCGGGGCAGCTGCAGCGATCCGTCAAGGAGACTACGGACGGCCAACCGTCATCGGGCGCGAGGCGGTCGTCGGGATGGGTGCGGTGGTACTTAACTCCGTCTCGGACGGAGAAACCGTCGCGGGCAATCCGGCGAAGCCCATTCGCAGAAGGAGTGGCGCAAAGTCGGAATCGTGAGCTCAAGGAGGTAATTGCCAATTTGGCCCTTTTGCCTTCTGCCAGACATCACTGTTATCGACGCCCGTTGGTCCGGCCACGCGCCGTAATGATGCCAAGAGTTGGGCGTAACGGAGAGAGACTCTGTCCTTAAGCTGAATTATTTTCGCCGTATTCACTTGCCAAGAAAATCGAGGGCTGTCGCGATCGCGTTCGGCGCAGGCCTTCCTAAGGGCTAGAGTGACCAATTCGCTGCTTTATTCGGCGAGACGGTTTCATTGCATTGGAACCCAAGATCGTCTCACCGTCGACAGTTGCGCCTTTCCGAGGCGAACTGTTGCCCTGCCAAAGAAATTCGAAAGGGGTCTTCGCAAGAGAATCGTAAATGTTTCAAGGCGACGTCTTGCTCATTACTGGGGGAACCGGCTCATTCGGCAACGCGATCTTGCGCGCATTCCTTAACTCCAACATCGGAGAGATTCGTATTTTTAGCCGCGATGAGAAGAAGCAAGACGATCAGCGCAAATTCTATCGTAGCAATAAGTTGAAATATTATGTTGGCGACGTTCGCGATTACACGAGCGTGCTCACCGCGACGCGAGGCGTGGACTACATCTTTCATGCGGCGGCGCTTAAGCAGGTGCCTTCATGCGAATTTCACCCTATGGAGGCGGTTAAGACGAACATCCATGGAACTGAAAATGTGCTTGAGGCTGCCATCGTCAATGGCGTGCGGCGCGTGGTATGTCTAAGCACGGACAAGGCTGTCTATCCCATTAATGCGATGGGTATATCCAAGGCCATGATGGAGAAGGTCACGGTCGCGAAATCTCGAAATGTCGATCCGGAGCGAACTGTGATCTGCTGCACGCGCTATGGCAACGTGATGGCTTCTCGCGGATCTGTCATCCCGCTATTCGCCGATCAGGTTCGACGCGGCCAACCCATCACGGTCACCGATCCGACCATGACGCGCTTCATGATGACGCTGGAGGAGGCGGTCGAGCTTGTTTCGTTTGCATTTCAATACGGCAAGACGGGTGACATTTTCGTGCAGAAGGCGCCAGCGGCCACGCTGCAAACCGTCGCGGAAGCCCTGCGTGTGGTGCTGGGGAAACCCAACCATAAGATCGAGATCATCGGAACGCGCCACGGAGAGAAGAAGTTCGAGGCCCTGCTGAGCCGGGAAGAGATGGCCGCGGCGGAAGATTTGGGCCGATATTTTCGAGTTCCTCCCGATTTACGTGATTTGAACTACAGCAAGTTCGTAGAGCAAGGGGAGGCGAGAATTTCGCAATTCGAGGATTACAATTCGAATAACACCGAGCGCTTAAACGTTGAGCAGATGAGAGAGGCGTTGTTCAAGCTCAGATTCATACAGAGGCTGCTTGCGGGCGAGGCTGTCATCGGTGAAGAGTAATCCAATGAACACTGGGGTCGAAGAGCTTGAAGCCGCTTCCGTCTTGCCGGATCGAAGTCGGCTCCGGTATACGCGCTTGATGGTTGCCGACCGTGAATTGGCGGGTGGATGTCGCACGGGAGCAGTGACGTGGCTCGCCTGAAAGTAATGACGATCGTCGGAACACGGCCCGAGATCATTCGTTTGTCCCGAGTGATCGCGAAGCTCGATCAGTATTGTGATCATCTGCTGGTTCATAGCGGGCAGAATTACGACACGGAGCTCAATGATATATTCTTTCGGGACCTCGAGATCAGGGCGCCCGACCGGTTTCTCGGTGCCGCCGGCGAGAGCGCTGCGGAAACGATCGGGAAGATCATTATCGAAGTCGATCGTATTCTTGCCGGTGGCAGAGTCGATGCTATGCTCACGCTCGGCGACACTAATAGCTGCCTCGCGGTGATCCCAGCCAAGCGCCGCAGGGTGCCGATCTTCCACATGGAGGCTGGCAACCGCTGCTTTGACCAGCGGGTACCCGAAGAGATCAACCGTCGGATCGTCGATCACGTCGCCGACATCAATCTCCCTTACTCGTCGATCGCCCGTGAGTACCTCCTGGCGGAGGGACTGCCAGCCGACCAGGTCATCAAGACCGGCAGCCCGATGTATGAGGTGCTGTCATATTACAGTCAGAAGATCGCGCAGTCGGACGCACTCGCCCGCCTCGGGCTGCAAAAGCACGGTTATTTCGTGGTCAGCGCCCATCGCGAAGAAAATGTCGATGATGAGGGCAACCTCCGCCTTCTCATCGGTGCATTGAACGCCGTTGCGGAGTGGTCCGAGCAACCAGTGATCGTGAGCACGCACCCGCGCACGCGCAAGCGCATTGAGACGTACAAGCCTTCCTTCAATTCCCTTGTGCAACTGCACAAGCCGTTCGGCTTTCTTGATTACATCAGTCTGCAGATGCATGCGCGCGTGGTGCTTTCCGATAGCGGGACGATCACAGAAGAATCGTCGATCCTCAATTTTCCGGCGCTCAACATTCGCGAGGCTCAGGAGCGCCCGGAAGGCATGGAAGAAGGGGCGGTTATGATGACCGGTTTCAGTGTTGATCGCATCCTCCAGGGGCTCCGAATCCTCGATCATCAGCCCCGGGGCGAGCCGCGTAGTCTTCAGATGGTTCAGGATTATTCGGTGCCGAACGTATCCGACAAGGTTGTTCGAATTATTCACAGCTACACGGACTACGTGAAACGCACGGTGTGGAAGCAGTACTAGGCGCAGCGATGCGAATTCTCTACGCGACACAGTGGTTCGAGCCCGAACCCATCCTAAAGGGAATTGAGTTCGCGAAGTTGCTGCACACGCATGGTCATGATGTCCGCGTGGTCACCGGGTTTCCGAATTATCCCGACGGTAAGCTGTATCCTGGATACGGGCTCAAGCTGATCCGCCGGGAATTTATGGATGGCATTCCTATCGACCGGGTGCCGCTCTATCCAAGCCATAGTCGATCCGTAGTCGGTCGAATATTGAACTACGTCTCCTTTGCCATGTCGTTGACAGTCTACGGCCTCGTCGTCTTGAAGCGACCTGACGTCATGTATGTCTATCACCCGCCGCTGACCGTCGGGCTAGCCGCCGCAGTTGTTGGGGCTATCCGCCGCATCCCGCTTGTCTTAGCGATTCATGACATTTGGCCCGACACGCTCGCATCTACTGGGATGATCTCCAACCGAATCGTGCTGCGGATTGTCGGCCGGCTGTGCCATTGGGTCTATGGTAGAGCGGATCGGATCGTGGTGGTATCGCCGGGGTTCAAACGTCTTCTTTGTGAGAGAGAGATTCCAGATTCCAAGATCGAGCTGATTTACAACTGGGCGAATGACGCCGATGCAAAGTCCGAAACTGGTAGCAATCTTACCGCTTTTGCGCTGGAAGGGCGGTTCAATATTGTCTTCGCTGGAAATATGGGAGCCGCTCAGGGCCTGGAGGCGGTGGTGCGGGCTGCGAAAATTGTTGAGCACACGGCACCCGAGGTGCAGTTCATTCTCGTTGGCGACGGTATCGACGCGGATCACCTTCGTCGGTATGCGGCTGCGATTGCCGCCCAGTCCGTTCGCATTATGCCGCGCATGCCGCGGTCTGAGATTGGTAATCTGCTCGCCGCTGCCGATGTTCTCCTCGTGCATCTAAAAGACGACCCTCTGTTCCACCACACTATCCCGGCGAAAACACAATTCTATCTTGCAATGGGAAAACCCATTCTCATGGGTGGGAGCGGTGATGCTGCTGACCTAGTTGAGAGGGCGAAAGCTGGGATTGTTGTGAAGCCGGAAGATGTGCGAGCGCTAGCTGCGGCCGCAGTGGACCTTGCCCGGCTGCCCAAAGAAGAGCTCGCTGCGATGGGAGCGCACGGGTGCGCGTTCTATCAGAAGCAACTGAGCGCTACTAAGGGTATCTTAGCTACGCTCGCCGTCCTCGATTCTGCCGTCCGGGCGCGTAGGCGAGGTTACGGTGCCAAACGCGGCTTCGATGTGATGATGGCGGCTGTTGCACTTGTCCTTCTGAGCCCGGCTATCCTTGTCACGGCCGTTGTGCTTGCGTTGGATCTCGGGTTTCCCGTTATTTTCAGGCAGATCCGCCCCGGTCTCGATGCTCGGCCCTATGTCATCTACAAATTTCGAACGATGCGAGAATTGCGCGACCTCACCGGAAACCGGCTGCCCGACGCGGAAAGGCTGACGCCGCTCACGAGGATTCTTCGTCAGTTGAGCCTAGACGAGCTCCCGCAGCTGTGGAACGTCCTGCGCGGTGACATGAGCCTTGTTGGCCCGCGACCTTTGCTAATGGCATATCTCGACCGTTACACCCAGGAGCAGGCCCGCCGTCACGAGGTCAGACCGGGGATCACCGGATGGGCCCAGGTTAACGGCCGCAACGCCGTTTCTTGGGACGAGAAGCTGGCTATGGATGTATGGTACGTGAATAATTGCTGCTTCGCCCTCGATCTAAAAATTCTCGTGATGACGATGGTGCGGGTGTTACGCCGCCAGGGCATTTCCGCGGCCGGGCACGAAACCATGCCGGAGTTCCGCGGGAAGCTCGACTCGCCCAACGTACCGAGCGAACCGAAGAATCCCTGAGGCTTCAATCAACCCTAAGGTGAGTCCTGGTCGCAGGAGAAGCTTTCGAAAGCCCACGATGCGCATCCTCATGTTGTGCACAAAGTATCCGCTCGATCCGAAGGATCGGTTCATGACCAACGAGCTCGCGGGCGCTCTGGTCGCTGATGGGCATTGCGTTCAGGTGGTCGTAATTGACTGGGCTGCCCCTTTCGGATCTGCGCCATCCTCCGTTCGTTCCGATGATGGCGTCGACGCCCTCGTTATCTCGCCGCACGGGGTCGGCAGTCTCGGGCGCTTCGTAGAGAGAGCTAGCAAGTGGACCCTCTCCTCTCTGTTCGCCCTGCGCGAGATGCGAAAAGCGCTCAGCAAGGAGAGTTTTGATCTGCTTATCTGCTTTACACCTTGCGCCACGGTCGCTGCACAGCTGCTTTGGGCAACGAAGCGCTGGCGAATGTGCAATGTGCTGTTTGTGCACGACTTCTTTCCGTACCATCATCGCAGCATCGGTCTCGTACCCAAAGGACCAGCATTCGAGGTGGCGCGGTGGCTCGAGGGGCACCTGATCCGAGTTTTTGATGTAATCGGCTGTATCTGGCCGGACAACATCGTGTATCTCAAGAACCATTATCGCATTCGCTCCGAGCAGCGCGTCACTTGGATGCCCATCTGGGGCGAGATCGCTCCCCCACCGCCTCGACCGAAAGAAGCCATTCGGGCAGAGCATGGCTTGCCGTTGGATCGAAAGATCCTGGTTTTTGGCGGACAGATAACCGAGGGGCGTGGAGTTGAGGAGATGCTCGCCGCGGCGGCGATGGCAAGAGAGCCGCGGCCTGACCTTGCGTTTCTTTTTGTTGGAGAGGGGCGATTAGCGCAGCTGGTGCAAAATCGCATTGACTCGGGAGGTGACAATGTGATCTACCTCCGGCGTCTCCCACGCTCAGACTATCTCGCTTTGATCTCGGCTTGCGATTGTGGGCTTGTGTGCACGGTCGCCGGCGTGGATTCGTCAAGCTTTCCCTCGAAAACCATTGACTACCTGCGCGCGGGACTGCCGATCGTCGCAGCAGTTGAGCAAGACAGCGACTATCGAGAGTTTCTCCAGCGCTGGAACGTCGGCGTTTCGATCCCGGCCGGCGATGCGACGGCCCTTTTCCGGACCACCGTGCGCGTCATCAACGATCATGAGATCACCGCGAATATCGCGCGAAGCGCCCGCGCATGCCTTGAAGAGGTGTTCGATGTGAAGACGGCCGTGAGGCGCCTTATGGATGCAGTCGAGCCCGCGCTCGTCAGATAGCAGCGGACCTCAACGCAAGACTGCGGACATTTTCGGGGCGTGTTGACGACTTCGCCCGGCAACCATTCGGAGCGAGAAGCCAATGGCAGTCCTGGTGACGGGAGGTGCGGGATATATCGGCGGGCATATGGTACTCGGGCTCCTCGATGCTGGCGAGGAGCCGATTGTCATCGACGACATGTCAAACGGCGTGCCAAGGACAATACCGCAGGGAGTGCATTTCGTCCAGGGTGATATTGGCGACTACGAGACCGTTGCGCGCACAATCGAAGATCACCGTATTGACGCGGTGATCCATCTCGCCGCGCTATTAATCGCGCCGCAGTTCGAGGACGACCCGCTCGAGTATTATCACGCCAATGCCGTCAAGACCGCGCACTCCTATCCGCCCGTTCGGAGCCGCGGAATCAGGTATTTCATATTGTCGTCGACAGCCGCCGTATACGGCAACCCCTCCATTAACCCGGTCTCGGAGACAGCGCCCCTTGTCCCGATCTCGGTCTATGGCAGGTCCAAGCTCATGGCCGAGTGGATGCTGTGCGACGTCGCTGCGGTGTGCGATCTGAAATATGTTACGCTACGGTATTTCAATGTAGCGGGCGTCGATCCCAAGGGCCGATACGGCCAATCTACAACCAACACGAGCCTGCTCGTCCAGATCGCGGTCCAGGCAGCGCTTGGCATTCGTCCGTATATCGAAATCTACGGCGACAACTACCCCACCGCGGATGGCACTTGCGTTCGCGACTACATCCACGTCGCCGACCTCGTCGATGTCCACCTCGCAGCATTACGCCACCTTCGCAACGCGGGTCCGAATTTCACCGCCAACTGCGGCTACGGACGAGGCTACTCCGTTAAGCAAGTGTTAGATACGGTCCAGAGCGTTTCCGGGTCAAACTTCGAGCGACGGATTGGACCCCGACGACGCGGCGACGCGCCGGAAGTGGTGGCCGAGGCAAAGCTTATCTGTGCCGAGTTCGGGTGGTCGCCCAGGTATGCCGATCTTGCGGCGATCGTTGAGCATGCTCTGCGGTCGGAGGATAGATTGCAAAGGCGCGGCAATCGGACATGACGATGCATGGGGGAGGACGGCTATGATGTAAGGAAATTGGCGCGTCCTTTCGTGACGGGAAGCAGCGCGATCATCAGGAGAACCAGCGCCGCATAGACTGCCGCGTAGGCATAGATTGGCGCGATTACCCCGTAGGCCGGGACTAGCACAAGATACAGCGTGTAAAGAGCGAGACCGAGTATCAGTTCAGAAACAAAGACAACGAATGTTTGCTGGCACGATACGAAATAACATTGCAACAACAAGAAAGTGACCTTGAGCGAGTCACCGATGAGTTGCGGGAGCACGAGGTCTGACGCAACGAGAAATTGCTTCGAATAGACGGCTAGGAGGACGTGATCGCGTACGGAATAAATCGTTCCGCTGGCGACGATAAACATACCGAGCTGCAGCCCCCCAAGCGCAAGAGCATGCGAAGCGCGTCCGAAGAGTTGTGCCGTTTGGAGAGCTGTGGCAGCAACAAGTTGATGATAAGCACGCCGACGAACTGCATGTATGCGTCGGATAACTTTGCAATGGCTTGCCAGTACCCGACTGCTACTCATCCGAGGCGTTCGCTCATATCGATGCGGATAAGAAGCTGGGCAACCGGTACGGCTGTGACCGCAGATGCCATCACTGCCCCATAAGATAGGAGGTTTTTCTGCAAAGCCGGATGCCACGCGATGCGGAGGATGCCGGTGTGTGGTACCCCCGAAAAAAATGCCACAGCGCGACGACGCCAATTGCGGCCGGAGCGCCCACGAGCCCGGAGATGGCGACGACTAGCCCGAGACTGACGACGAGCAAGACAAGCAACAGCAACGATAGAATGCTGGCGACGATTTGAGCGCCACAAAGGTGCAATTGTCGCCGATCCCGCTGAAATAGGCCAAGATGAGGGGCCGAAGCCAACCGGGATCTGGGCTACCGCGATCGATGAACACGGGAGCGAAGCTTGAGTCGCCAAATACAATATTACCGCCGAACAGGGCGAGGACGCTAGCAATCGCGGCAAGCGCGACCGAAGACCCGGCGGTGATGGCAGTCGCGGCTGACATCCAGCGCTTGCGTTCGGACTCAGACGATGCTGCAGAGAGGTTGCGGATTATGCCGTTACTGATTCCACCACCTGGCAAACATGTAGAAAATTGCGGCGATTCCCATGACCCGCGTCAGCAAGCCGAACGTCGACGGTCCGAATTGCGAAGCCAGAAATTTAAATACGATCAGACCTGTAGCCAACTTCACTGTTGGTGGAAAGAATCAAATAGAAATACGGTGACGCGGGCAGCAGAGCACCCTAGCGGTTGAACGTGAAGCGGCCATCTCTCACGCGTCAATCGACCTTGAGGAGGGCGTCGGAATGTCGTGCAGTACCGCGGCTAGGCGGGCCAACCAAGCCAGGGCCTGGAATGGACCTCCGACCTTCCGGGAGCGCCGCGGCCGGAGATAGTAGTCACCCGTCGCGAGATTCGCGTTGCAGCCTTGCGTTGGCAGTTGACGAAAGATGTGGGTGTCCGCCCACAAGATGACCGATGGCCGAGCGACATCGCACGCCGTCTTGGATGGGTGAGCCATCTGATGCTTAAGGGCGCAACGAGCCGTGCATGACCCGCGGCGAGACATGCCAAAGGACAACCTCGTGCTTGCGGATTGCTGCTGAGCGGTTTGGGGCCGCCACAACGATTTCATCTCCCGTCCGACGGAACTACAATCGCGTATTGGTGGCCGTTCGAATTCGGATCTGAGTTATCTGAAGAAGAGAAGATCACGCTATCACCAAAATGCGAGAAACGACCAAAGCCCGTTTTTGCGATTTCGGCGTGGAAAGTATGCGGTGGTCCCAAGACCTCGTTGTCCTCGCACAATGATGCAGGTGAATAAAAGAGCTTCACTTCGGAGTCACTCAGCTTCGCTAACGATGGAAGCGGGGCCTTGTAGGCATGGCCCTCCAATAAAGGGAAAGGCTTAATCAGGAAAATTTTTTTGCCGTCGGGGCATGCGCTAGGATCCGTGACCTGATTATCCGCGTTCCGGTCGAGCACGAACAACGTACCCCAAAAGAATATCAAAAACACTGCTGTTCCACCGATAATCTTGTACACGGCCAAACCTCGCTCCCAGATGATGAAAGTGGCGGTGAGCTAGGACTCGCGCAGATAAGGAAGAGCGAGCCGACTTCGATTAACGCACCTTATCTTGACCCACCGGAACGGCGGCATTGAAATCAAAACAAGCCCACGAAGGCGGCTTGGCGGGGACTCCGCTGATGGCCGGAGACGCACGGATGATGGTCGCCATTGTGGCGACGGGAAGCACGCTCCTTCAGGCACCTCACAAAAATCAAATTTCATCGTGGCGGCCGGCGGCGTCATGATCAAGCTTTGGTTCATTCCTGGAAAGGAGGCATTGCAATCTGGACCATGAAAAAGGCCATTTTAAGCCAGCGGACGGCTTTGGATAAGTTCGTTCTTCGCCAAACGCAAAGGACAACGGCGTCGTCTCGACACAGCTATCCGCAATGTCGGGAACGATGTTTGCGCGTTGGCCGCTTCCATCATGGAGTTCGAAAAATTATTTGGAATATTTTGCGCAATTATCCGTTATCTGCTCCGCTCGTGCGAGGCGCCACGAAATAAATCTATCTGCCACACGATGCGGCCCCGAACATAAGCCATCAATCATATGGGACATACTCGGGACCTTTGAGGAAATTGGACCGCGTCGCCAACCTCGAGTCTCGAAATCCGCGGCGTGAACTGGGGGACGAATGCCGGCAACGATTGAAATGCGGTGCGAAGGGGACGAAACTAGACCCTCTAAATTCCGTACAAAATGCCCGTTCCGTCACGAATCAGCCACGCCGGAAGACCGTCCGCACTCGTTTAGCGTCTTGTTCGGCATTGTGGTTTGTCCAAGTGGGGGACAGTCATGATGCGGGCCGCTGTCGTGGCGACAGATGAGCGCCTCGCGATCGATGGGGGTACACCGATACGGGTTGCGCCACCGCCAATGTGGCCGAAATTTGCCGCAGACGAAATTGCCGCAGTTGTCGGAATCCTGCGCTCGGGGAAGGTGAATCAATGGACGGGCCATAATGTAAGCTTGTTCGAGCGCACCTTCGCGGAACTGCATGAAATGCCGTTTGCGCTCGCGGTGGGCACTGGGTCGCTGGCGCTAGAGGCTATTCTCAGGGCATACGAAATCGGACCAGGTGACGAAGTTGTGGTTACACCCAGAAGCTACATTGCTTCAGCGTCCTGCGTCAATCTGGTCGGTGCCAATCCCGTCTTTGCGGACATTGACGTCGATACAGAGGCAATTACTCCCGCCACAGTGGCGCCGTTGATAACCAGGCGGACGAAAGCGATAATTGTCGTCCATCTCAATGGCCGCCCCGTTGATATACCAAGTTTCATGGAGCTTGCTGAACGGCGAAACGTTCTTGTTTTTGAAGATTGCGCACAAGCTCATGGTGCGCGGATCAACGGCAGACTTGTCGGTTCGTTCGGACACGCCAGCGCATTTTCTTTCTGTCAGGATAAGATTATTACGACCGCCGGAGAAGGCGGGATGGTTCTGTTTAATGACCAGGCCAGCTGGCAGCGCGCGTGGTCCTACAGGGACAATGGCAAAAACTACGACTTGGCATTCGACCCGTCGCCGTCGCCCGGCTATCGCTGGCTCTACACGGGCTTCGGCTCAAATTGGCGTCTCACCGAGATGCAGGCAGCCGTCGGCCTGCGACAGCTCACCAAGCTATCTGCGTGGATAGCGGCGCGCACGGCGAATGCCCAAAAGCTGATAGAGCGGCTGGCGGCGTATCCCTCCGTTCATGTCGCTGCACTGCCCCCAGGTTACAATCATGCCTATTACCGCCTAAATTTTCGCGTCAATCCAGGACGGCTAAGAGACGGTTGGAGCCGCGATCGGGTGATGCGGGCGCTCATCGCGGAGGGAATACCATGCCTTTCCGGTACATGTCCTGAGATTTATCGCGAAAGCGCCTATCGAAAATCCGTAGCGGAGTTCCGTCGCCTCCCTAACGCAGCATATCTCGGTACCGTGTCCCTTGCTCTCCTTGTCCATCCTACTCTGGATGATGGCTTTCTCGCCGATAGCCGCGCTGCTCTTGCTAAAGTGTTGGACGCGGCAACGAATTGACACGTCATTCACAGGGCGCCTGATTAGCCACTGGGTAGCAGTTGCCATAGCTACGGGCTCGCGAGCTGAGGGATCGCTCCTACGATCGTGGTCATTATGTGAGCGCAATCAGGCCAAGTCCGAAAACGGCTTCCTCGATCGAGCCAATAAGCGATAGGCCTGCACCATATAGTACCTTGGATACATGCGAAGATTGAAACGCTGCCCAAAGCGCACCTCCAGTTCGCGAGCCTTTGGGATGAGCATTTTTCGAAAAGCCTTCGCCGAGGAGGAAATCCTGCCATGACAAATCAGACCTCGTAACCGCCTCTCGACTGGGCGGATCTTGTCAAGCGGAAGGAGGGTCGCATCCGTCAGCATAGCTAGGGCCAGCCTCATGTGCGGCGATGGTGAACCAGCGGCCAGGCGCCCAACGATTGGGTTTTGAGGGAACAATCGGTCGCAAAGTCGCGCCGCGAGCTCGACAGTCTGCACCATGCGCAGGGCCCGTGCTGTTCGTCGCAGCTCATAAATATCGATACGCTCGTTGAGCGTCACCGCGGCAAGGTAGAAGTCGACTAAAGGCTTGATCTCCTCATATTCGTGAACTTGAAAATGACTTGCCAAGTTGATGAGGGTCAACTCCGGTGACATCCGCCAACCTGGCAATTGTTGAGATATTTGCGGTGCTCGACAACATCGCCAGATGATCTCTGGATCGCTCGGCCGCGTTTCATAACCTTGAATGGCCCAATGCAGATCAACAGAGGAGCCGTCGGAGTGACGCATATTGGCGCCGAACTTATCCCGCACAAGGTATTCTTGTAGGCTTGCATATTGGAGAGGCGAATAGCCGAACTCCCGCAGAATCGCGTATGCGGCCTCCAGATCATCGCGCTCAACTAGGATGTCGCAATCACGAAAGGTGCGCAGCGATAGATCACGATAGACCAGTTCGACCAGCGCCATGCCCTTGAAAATGACGAAACGAATACCGCGTGCGGCCAGGGCCTCAGTTATTCGCCGCGCAGCCTTGCGGTAAACCAGCATCTGGACGAGGTGCTCCCGACGCCAAGCCCGCGCCCGGTCCAACACCGAGATATGCACTCCCGTTCGTGCATGGGCCAAGTCGAGATTGCGGGCAACCAGTCCCAAAAGTCCGTGCCGCATCGCGAGATTGGTCACGACCTCCCAGGCGCGCGCATCGACTGCTCGAAGAATCGTTTCCTGCCCATCCCAATCCTTTGGATGCAATGATGCGCAAGCACGCAAAAAAACCTTGCGGGCTAATTCAATCGCGGCAGGCTTGGTCACGCCTTGAGAATCCCCTGATTCGATCCCGACGGAATATGCCCCACTTTCGTCAGATAGGGGGCCATCGCCCGGCGTACTTCAGGTTGTTTGAAAGCCCAAAATAGACTGTCGAGGTAGAAGTGCAGCAATACCAGCGCGATTGTCGCTGCCATCAGTTTGATCTGCAGTATCATAAACAATGCACCAGTCGCGATGAGTGCAGGTGCCAGCACCCATGGATCACGCCACAATCGCGAGACTGCGCGCTGGCCCAACGAACCGGCTCCGTCGGCGAGCTTGCGGCTGTTGAGCAGCCAGACGATGCCGAGGTACTGGATGAAATGTCCGATTAACATGCCGAGAGTGGCAAGATTGGAATCATGCACCCAGAGATAGGGATGGAATAGCAACAGGCTTGTCACCAGAAAAGCAAGTTCTGCAACATTAAACGCCGGGCCTTGACGGTATCGCTGGAGCATGTCGACAGCGAGTCGCCCGACCGAGACGATCGCGATGAGCGCTGCGCCATTTGACAGGAGATCGGGCAGGTGGGGAGAAAGTTTCGACAGGAAGCCGTGTAGAGCCGGGTACCAGTCGAGATGCGACACAGCCATCGCGAGGTTAGTGGAGATAATAGCAGTATTGGTAACAGTCTTGAAACGACTATCGAAAGCACCTGCCCGATGACGATAGATCGATTGGATGCCGCAGCTTTGCCGCGCTACGTGATAGGCGTTCCAGAAATAGATCACGACGACGACGATGACGGGAATTTTAAACCACGCTAGCAGGCCGACAGCGAGGATGATCAGGATCGGGACGACAAAGTATGCAACCCAGCGTCGCCGATGATATGCGGCGGTATCATCCCAGAAATAGAACGAATAGGTGGCGAGGTAGTGCGGGCCACCGATCAGGGTCGCGGCGGCAATGGTGATTATATTGGATCCCTCGACAGGAGAGACGAACAACAGAACGAGACCGGCCAATGGCGAGAGGATGAAAAAGAGTAGATCGAATGCCGGTGACGCGATCCAACCACCAGAAGTGGATCGAGCGAGGCCAAAGACTGCACTTCGCGTTTCAATCTCAATCATCACTGCTTCGTAACCGATTGGGTTTGTCAGAAGTAGGGCTATTCATAAAGCGCAGCGTTCAGCAGGCGTGAGGTGTGGCCGCTTAATCACAGCGAACGACCTCCGGCGAGCGTCCGAATTTCAACACGTCGGCGGCAACGAAATGAAAGTGCTTGGAATTTTTCTTGTCACCTGTGGGCGAGTGACGGCGAGAAAGCAGGCGCCGCAAAATAACCCAAACAGGCTCGCGAAATGGCCGCGAAGTCGAGCAATGGGTGCGGCCTCGCGAATAAGGGGCTCTAACTTGGGGGATAAGAATGGAGACCACTAGGACCATTGGTGCGACGACCAATAATTCGACGCGTACGTCGGCGAGTCCCAGCCAATTGCCCGCCTATCAGAAGCCTAGTATTCGCGTGATGGATGAAAAAGAGGTCTTGAGCGCCTTTCAGGTGACAGTGGCCGGCATTTCGTGGTGGGTGGGGTGACGACTAAATTGGTGGGCAGCGATGTCGATGCAAGCGGGGTGGTGGCTTGGGGCATCTGAGATTCTAACGACGAGGAGCCAGCGTCGGGGGGTCGGAGTTCGGCCAAGCCGATATAGACTGGCGCATGGGTGCCTCGTGCTTGACTGCGAGGACGAGGTACTTGTGCGTCGATTTCGGCAACTCTATCCGGAGGGTGCGGACGGAGGTAATTGCTCCAAAGCGTCCACTCGTGTGACGTGCAGGGTACGCCTGTATGATGACGTTCGGTTGGCGGAGGTGGTGTTTGACGATCCCGAGCCGCTCGACCCGATCGTTTTTTGCCAGAGCGTGTTCCCCGACCGGGACTATGTAGAGGGGCCTTCTAGTGCAGACGGCTGGCGCACAATTGCATCGCGGCGGGACCCCGGTGCACCTCAGATCGCACTTCGCGATAACTATGCACTGGTTGAGCGACGGCGGATTTGGCAGCCCTTTATCGCAAATTACGCCATAAATCGCGTCCTGCGTCTGCAGCGCGAAACGCTTTTTTTCCATGCTGCCTCGATCGGGATCGAGGGTAGCGGCGTGATGATTGTGGGCCGGAAGGCGTCAGGAAAAACGACTACATCGATGGCTCTTGCCGCGAGTGGACACAACTTTCTTGGCGATGAGGTGGCGGCGGTGGACGCCACGACAAAGGCAATGCTTCCGTTTCGCCGCGCGGTCTCGATTCGTCCGGGACTATGTGCACCTCGGGTGCGCGAACACTTGGCAGGGCGGCGCCGTACCACTGAAAAATTCCCTGATGGCCGAGAACGCACGCTCATCAACATATCCAGCATTTTTCCGCAGGCTGGCGCATCGAGCACGACCTTGTCGTGCGTCTTTTTCTTAAGGCATTTTGCGAGATATCCGGCGGCGGAACCATTTGCGTTTGGCACTCAGCATTTCCCAATGCTGTCGCCGCTCGCATGTAGCATGTGGGGTATGCCAGTTGGCACTAGGATCCTCAATCTGAGCCGAATGCTACGCGGAGTGAAGTGCTACATTCTCGATCCCGGTCGACCGGAAGCCACAGCAGATCTGATCGAAAGGATTACCAGAGGGAGGTATCTAAATTGACGATCAAATTGAATGTCAAGCAGCGCGCGGATACGGTGGGTACGCTGCGTTTTGTTAGCGTTTTCCTGATGGAAACGCTGGCGCGCTGGATCCCCTCGACGCCGGAGATGGAAGTCAAGATACTGTTCAGCCGGCAGGTCTGGCGGATGGCGCAACAGGCCGATCGACTGGGTCGCCGCGCGCGTGAATTGCGCGCCCCTCTTCACTACAGCCGCCCACCGCAGCCGGATTTTCTAGCCTCCTTCAAGCAACTCGCGGCGGTTACGGACACTATTGATAGAATTGACTCGTTCCACGACGTTGCATTGTCGGCGCTTGCTGCTCGGTACAAGAGCTATCTGGCCGAAACAGATTGGCTCACCGATGAGCCGACAGTGGTCATTTGCAATCAGGCTCTTGACGAAATCAAGACTATGCAGCGCGAACGTCAGGAATGGGGTAGCGAAATTCCGAAGGCTCGCGGAACGGACTCAGACGCCCTCAAAGCTGTACGGCTGACCGTCACTGCAGCCAAGCAAATGGTCGATCGCACTGAGCAGGCGGCATAATAGCGAGGCATTAGTAATGGAATCGTTCGAGACGAAGGTGGTGCGCGGCGTCACGTTGCGCAAGGATCCTGCCCGCGAAGCTTGCTTCCAGATCGCCGATACCGATGACCAGATGGTCTCTTGGCCAGACTGGACCGACGAGTCTAAACGCGAGCGAATTCACCGTCACATGAACAATGAAATGTCAACGACGGAAGTTGCGGCTCAGTGTTTGTGTGATTTCGCCGAAGCCGACTGGGATCTTCGCATGGAACTTGCACGACAGGTGTGGGACGAAGGTCGCCACGCTATGGGGCTGTACCGCCGCCTGAAGGAGCTCGGAGGTCGCAAAGGCGAGTTCCCGATAGCGAATTTCGAGTGGGCAGTGTCGTCTTATCTGGACTCAGTCATCGGACGCATTACAGTGATGAACCGCAGTTTCGAAGCGGGCACCATGGACCTAATGGCCTTCATTCCCGACAGATGGCGCGAGAATGGTGACCCGCAAACGGCCGAGCTTCTTGATGCAATTGCGGCGGACGAAATCCAACACGTCCGCTTTGCAAACCATTGGGTGCACAAGCTGTGTGCAGAGAATAAGCGTAATTTGATCAAAGTAGCGCAGGCAGTGCGCTTCATGAACGCGGTGCAACAGGCTCTCGCTCCCGCGGCTGGTGCCACCAACCTTGCAGGCGTAGCGGTCGAGGACGTAACTCAGTCGGCGCCAATCAACATCGCCGACCGGCAGCTTGCCGATTTCACTGATGAGGAGATTTCGGCGCTTCTCCGGCAGCATGGCATGGAATCGGTCGTAATCGATGAAAGAAAGAGCGCCTGATGATGAACGCTCCGAGCAATCTGAAGTCATCTCCTGACAGCCCGGCCCGCGACGGACGGTTTACTGTGGTCGATACGTGGCGGGAGTGTGCAAATTTTCCAGACGGAGATCCTCGTAAAGTGCTTGAATTCATGCACCGGCAAATGAACGAGGAGATGGACGCGAGCGAATGTTCGGCGCGCGCAATTGTGGATTTTCCGGATGCGCCCTGGGAAGTGCGAATGTTTCTTGCGCGCCAGTGTGCCGACGAAGCGCGCCATGCCTTGATCTTCAGCAAGCTCTTCCAGAAGCGCGGTGGAAAGCTGGGCGAATATCCGATTATGAATTTTCAATACCGCATTATTTGCAAAATTCAAAATCTTGCTGGCCGCTTGGCGGTCCAGAACCGAACTTTTGAGGCAGAGGGCATCGACGCCATCGATTTCGGCATCGATGAAGCGCGCAATCAGGGCGATGAGGAACTCGCGTGTTTTTTCGATGGACAATTCGCCGATGAGATCATGCATGTACGTTGCGCCAACGAATTTTTGCAAGAGATGATCAACAAGGAGCCGCGACTCGCGCTTCAAGTGGCATCCGCCCTGACAGGGGCGACACGTGCCTTTAGCGAGGTGTTTGGTGCCGATGGCTCGGCTGTCGCTAAATACACGATCAGCGAGGAGGGCCGTCTGGAGGCGGGTTTTCGTCCCGACGAGGTCGCACTTTCAAACCGGCTGGCGGAACAACGGCGCGAGCGCGCCACGGCCCGCCTGAATGCGTAAAAGATGGGCAAGAAACGCGTCGTCCCGTTGCCGAGCGATCTTGTGGCAGGTCCGCGTTGGGCGCCTGGAAGTGACGCTCTTGCGCGACTGCGTGCGGTGACAAGCAGGACGCCGGCCACGATCTTTTCGGATCTGTGCGGCTCGAGTATGGGAGCTGCAATCCCTGACGGCGCACGCATCCGTATCCGCACCGGCCAGGACGACTCGTGGCACGTGGGCACGGTCATCGCGTTTCTTGCTGGTAGCCGCCTGATGGCCCACCGGATCGTTTACGAAGGACAACGCGGTTTGGCGCGGCATTTCATACTCACTCAAGGAGACAGTAATTGGCTGTGTGATCCTCCAGTCAATCGCTCTACAGTCGTGGGTGAGGTCGACGCATTTTTGGCCGACGGCGAATGGCGTGCGGTGGATGCACCACACACCCGATTCCGTGCCCGGCTCCTGGCCCGGCTTTGGCAAACGCCGATGAGTCTCGCGCTCGAATGGAATCCAGCCTTTGCCATCTGGATCTCCCATCCAATCAGCCGGCTCCGAATGACCCCGCGACTAGTACTTTTGAAATTGCGGCAATATGCGATCGGTCACGCGCAGTGACAGCGAACCGCCCGCCGACCTCGGCCGCGAACTGGAATTGTCGCCCCTGTCGCTGCAAACAGCATGCCTTTCATCAGCGATGACTTTGCCCTAGTTGACCTTGTTCGAGCCATGAGCGCGGGACGTACCGCCAATGAAGATAGTTTTGTTCGGCACATCGACCCGTTACAGTCTGCTCGCCTTTGAAGAGTTGGCGACGCACGAGCTTGTGGTTGCGGTCGTGCTGTCAGGGCCTAGTCGCCGCGGATTGCGCGACTTGCTGCGATGCCGGCGACTAAAGTCGCCGCTGGAATCTGCCGCGCACGCTCGCATGATTCCCGTCATCCGGTTGACCGATGCCAACGAGCCGGCAGTTGGAGATCGGCTGTGCTCATTGCGGCCAGACCTTATCTGCATAGCCACTTTTCCGCGGCTGATTCCGCCAAAGATCATCGCTTTGGCGCCGCTCGGCGCCATCAATGTGCATCCCTCGCTTTTGCCGCGTCATCGTGGGCCTCTGCCGCTGTTCTGGACTTATCATGCGGATGATCGCATGTCCGGCGTCACCGTCCACCACGCTAGTCAGGTCTTCGACGCTGGCGACATAATCCTGCAGGAGAGCTTTCCGCTGCCTCGCGCATATCCTGCCACGATGCTAAACGCGGATGTCGGTCGGCGCGGCGCAGTGCTGCTACGATATGCGGTGCGGGCGTTGGCGTCCGGCCCAGCATCGCGCGTGGTGCAGGACGAACGCGCAGCGACCCTCGCACCGCGCGTGCGACCGGGAGTTCCAATGGTGCGCTTCGATGAATGGGACGTCGAACGCGTGTGGCACTTCCTGGCCGCCCTGACTCCTCGATTTTGCGAGCATTTAATCGATAACGAAGGCCGCCCGGTGCTCTATCAAACAGTCACCGGCTTCGAGCGTTGTTGGTCTAGTCGACCTGGAACCGTCGAGCCGATCGCAAATGGCTGGAGGTTGCATTGCCGAAGTGGGGTCGTGTTGCTCGGCAGACACGATTCCATATGACCGTGAACCCACAACTGAGGGAGAGCTTAGGTGCGTCAGAATCCAGAAATCGAGGCGTCGGAACTCAATGGCGAGTTGCTATTGTTCGACAGCAACACGAATAAGTTCTTCGTGATGAATCCAACAGCGGCGTTTGTATGGGAGAGAACAAAGCAGCCGATAGACGAGGAAGCAATGGCTTCCGCGATGCTCGCGCATTTTAATGGAACGACGAAAGAGCGGGTGCTCGAAGATGTCAAGGAAACCTTGAAACATATGCAAGAGCTCGGTCTTTTGTTGGACTAACTCTTGGTGGGAGAACTAAGTGCCAAGCCGACCGGGACGCGGAGCCTACTGATGGGGGCAGTGAAAGGATTGCTCTTCCTCGGGTTCGTGGCGCTCGGCCTGATTGCCGCCTACTCGACCAACGAAAAAGCCAGTAGTCGGCGCAGTACTAACATCTTCCTTGTCTACACACTTGTATTGGGACTGGGCGCCGGATTGAGCCAGCGCGAGGTATGGCCGTTCTCCACTTGGCCGCTGGTCGCCGGAACAGTGACGCAAGCGGTTACTCACAAGCGCGTCGTCGCGCTCGACGCCGATGGCCGGGAGTACCCGATCGACTACCGTGCTTGGGAGCCTCTCCCTATTGATGAGTTGATGGCGTGGGTCGGCAGGTATTTTTTCGACCTTGACCGAGCCGCGCAAGATCGTGTTGCCACCTACCTGCTTGGCGTCATCGAGCAGAATCGACAACAATGGTCGACCGGAAAGCCGGTGATGCATTTCGAGCCTTACCTGGGGCCCCTGAGCGCTCCCCTTTTCCTTGGACATCCCGAACACTGGACGCAGGGCGCGGGAGCGCCCGCACAGCCTTTCCGTGGTTTGCGCTTCTATATGGAAACATGGAACGTCGAGGAGCGCTGGCGAGAGCCGTCAAAGGTGACGCGGCAACTGGCCTATGAGTATCGAGCGCCATGATGCCTCGGATCGAATGGTTTCGACATTCATGGAATCGAGCGTTTTTTTCCGCCGAACCTGCGTTCAATCTTGCCTGTGCTCGTGTGATCTTTGCCGCACATGCGCTCTGGGTGTTGCTATCGCGCGACCTGCCCGCACTCTCCGCACTTCCGGCTGACTTTTGGCGCGGGAGCGACCCGTCGGAGTTATGGCGCTATTTCATCTTTCCAGGTCATCCGGAGGTGGAATACGCACTGCAGGCGATCGCCATTGTTACCCTGGTCCTCGCGATCTTCGGGATCGTGCCGCGCTTTGCCTGCTTCGCTTCGGCGCTGCTGCTTTACCACTTGGCGCCGCTAGAAACGATCTACTGGACTCCCAATCCTTATCAGCGCGGCTTTACGGTGAGTGTGTTGACCTTGTTCACCTTGTCGTTTTCTCGCTGCGGCGATGCACTGCGACTGGGTGGAAACCCACCGACCGCCTCCTCGTCAATCTATTGCTGGCCTCTGCGCCTAGTACAGCTTCACCTGGCCGAGGTCTACCTTTTTTCTGGGACGTCCAAGCTGACGCGTGTCGGCGTGCAGTGGCTTGATCCAGAGAATCTTCGCTCCTGGTTCCTTTTATTCGCCGAGCAGGACCAGGTGCACAGGCTCAGCCCGTTCTTTAATACGGTCGGCCCCTGGATTGCGGAGCATTGGCTGTTGTGCCTGGCGGCTGGTCTGTTCGGTGTGGTGGCGAATCTCTGCTTCATCACCGTTCCGTTCAGTCGTTTTGCGCGTCGGCTGCTGGTGCCAGATGCGTTCTTCTTTCACATTATGGTACTGCTATCGTTTAATATTTTCTGGATCAATACGCCGCAGCTTCTGGTGTACGTAAATTGGCAATGGCTCGTAACTCGGCTGAAGAGCAGTGCTTCGGCGACCGCTGGGGGACTAAATGTGTGGGCTGAGCGCCATCATTGATTTCGAGCCGGGCAAGCGGCTGCTTCAATCCCTGCTTGCCATGCATGAAGGGATCTCACATCGCGGTCCGGATGGCGAAGGCTTTGCCCTGCTCGATGCCGCGTGGCATACCTTCAGTGCTAGGGCACCTTCCGAGTTACATCTTTCGACCGCCAGCCAACTGCGCGTCGGCATGGCATTTCGCTGGCTTCAGATCCAAGACCCAGGCGAGGCTGCAGCCCAGCCAATGGCATCGCCTGATGGCTCCGTCTGGCTCATGTTTAATGGGGAGGTGTACAATTTCAGAGAAATCGGTCGGGAACTCACACAACTAGGTCATCGCTTCGCGTCCGCTAGCGATACGGAAATAATTCTTGCGGCCTATATGCAGTGGGGCACCGGCTGCTTTAGTCGGCTCAATGGCATGTGGGCGATGATATTATTGGATCTGCGTAGTCGGAAGATCATCATTTCTCGCGATCGGTTTGGCATTAAGCCGTTGTTCTACTATCGCAGCCAAGCGCGGCTGATCATTGCCTCGGAGGTAAAGCAGCTACTGGCGGCCGGGGCGCCGGCTATCGCGAATCGCTCATCTGTAGCGCGCTTTATCTGCAACCGCCGACCCGTGACGCCTGAAGAAACATTCTTCAAGGACATATTCGCCCAACCTGCAGCTACTTTTGCGGAAATCAATCTTGAGGCGCCGGCTGACATTGTCTTTCAGCCATATTGGCAACTTGATGCTCCAGCGGTCGATCTAGCCTCCGCACCGTCGCTCACGGAAGCGTGCGGTCAACTGCACGGTCTGCTGACACGGTCCCTCGTTGAGCACATGGTTGCAAAGTGCCATTTCGGCCACCTCATTTCAGGTGGCCTCGATTCCTCGTTGTTGTCGGCCATGGCGGCCCCAAGCTACCGGCAGCGTGGCGAACGTGGCATGTCTGTATCTATGGTTTTGCCTGCGAATGCGAGCCGCTACTGTGAGTCGGTATATGTTGATCAAGTCGTGACCGCGCTGGAGTTCCAAAGCTTCAGAGCCGTGCTTTCTGCCGGGTGGCTGAAGGCTAATATCGATCGGATTGCCAAGACACAAGAGGAGCCGCCGGCTGGGATGGCGGTCGCTGGTCAGTTTCTGGCCTACGAAACCGCGGCGCGCCAGGGCGCCCGTGTCGTTCTTGACGGTCAAGGTGCTGATGAAATCTTTGCCGGGTACCCAAGGCATCAATACACGCTGTTGAAGGACTGCATTCGACGCATCGAACCGGCTGCGCTGTTACGAGAATTGATATCGCTGTGGCGATACGATACTCGGTTCTTTCGAGATGCATGGCGGGTCACCATCCTGCCCCGCCTTGCCAGCAAACTCGGTTTCGCAGGGAACAATGCTTCCCTCGACTTCCTGCGATGGGAAGGCGGACAAGTCTCATCCAAGCACGAAAGCGACACACATCATGGCCCCCAACACACCGCTCTAAGTAAGGAACTACAGGCCGACGTCCTCACCGGCAATCTCAGATCCGTACTGGCCATAACTGATCGCAATGCCATGGCGCATTCGATCGAAGCACGGGTTCCCTACGTCGATCGCAGGATCGTCGAGTTCGCCTTCGGTCTACCGGATGATTACAAGATCGGCGACGGCAGGCGGAAGCGCATCTTGCGCGTGCTTGCCGCACGCTATCTGCCGAAAGCAGTTGTGACACGGGTAGACAAGATCGGCTTCGGTGCACCGATCGAGCAATGGCTGAGAGCCGACTTCCGCGCCGAGCTGGCATCCCTTCACGATGGGGGTGTCTTCGGCCACTCCAATTTAGTCGACCGGTTACGGCTTCGGAGTTATATCGACGATTTTCTCTCTGGACGACACCACGCCGCCAGCACCGTTTGGCGGCTTTATGCTGTCGACATCTGGGCCCGTGTTTACGCTGTCAGTGGTGTTTGACCTCGCTTTCCTCTCGCATCCACTGCATCCAATGTTGCACTGCATGGGGCCGAGGCGTCCATACCGGGTCCGAGCAACCCAGGCATAAATCGGGACTCCCGCAGTGGAAACGCCGGGCAAGAAGAGCAGGGCGGCTAGCGGCCACATGAGTGGCACCTCAAGCGCAATTCGGCGGATGGCGAAGAAGCCGCGAAAAATCTGATTGTGCGAATCGATCACATGCATCTCGAAGTTCAATGCGTCTAGGTCGAAATGTCCGAATTCGCGTGCCCGCCGCGGCTCAGACAAGCCGATCAGGTCAAGGTGCCTGGCGAGGTCGAGCAAGCTTGAAAACGCCACGAAGCGACGGCACTTTCCGCACCGGTCATCGAATAGCACGGTCAGCGACATGACAGATCCTCAAATCCGCACCGGCGTGAGAGACGCCTTGAAGGCAACGGTATGTAGACGTGGAACTGGAGCATTCACGTGCGTGTCCACAGCAGCGTTGCGCGAATCCCCCAAAAACCGAGGAGAAATGTAATGATGGCACAAGCCGTAGCCGCAAGCACTGTCGCATTGAAAATCAGATCATTGGAAACGACATCCCGGTACAGTGCGTAAGGCGCATAGATCTCCGCAGAGCGACCCGTCCGGTTCGCAGCGAACTCCGCCTCCATCCGCGACAAGGTTGCCCATTCGCCGTTCGCCTCGCTGACCGCGTAGTGCAGCTCCTGAATTATTCGTCCCCTTGCGGCCTCGTCGAGCTCGCGTCGTGTCGCAGCATCAGAACGCAGGTCAGAAAGCAACTCCTTCCATCGCCTCTGCTCACCGCGAAGGGTAATGGCGCGTTGATTCAACTCGAATTGCTTTTGTGCTCGCTCGGCAACATACGCCCGAACTTGTTCCGATTCACGGTCTTGGCGAGTCAACTCGATAATTCGATCGATAAATGATTCTCCCACTTGGGGTATTGCAGCGCCTCCTGTCGCCATTCCGGTATCGAGCGCTCGCCTTTCCACGGGCCGACCCCTGAGGGTTGTGATGGCTTGAACATATTCGATAATGGAGTTCCCGACGGACTCGGCTTGCTCAGCAAAGCCGGCTACCCTCGTTTCAATTTGGTTGATGTGTCGCTCGGCAATTTGCTGAAGCACATTGCCCCCATCGTCGAATCTGTAATCGACGAGCTGCGCTCTTAGCCAATTAATGTGGAACAACTGTAGGTCGTGTAGAGCCCTCTCGACGTCACGAATGCTCTTGCCTGCCACCGGGTCGCGTTCCGTCAAAACACCCGGTGTTTTCAAAAGCTCGGTCAGTCGCTCATCGAGACGTTCACTAGCTTCTATTAGCCCCACGACGGCCAAGGGAAGCGCCTGGTGGTCGATTGCGTCCGGTGCAATCACGTTCATGGCAGCGGTGAATCCAGGTATTCGCAGAACGCCCTTTTTCTCGATAGCGAATCGAGACCACACGAGCGGCACCTTGTGGACAATCGCGCGACCAACCGAAACGGGGATCACAGGCCTGCGCCGGGGAATAAACGAGAGCTCAGCGGCTCCGCGGGAATCCTGAGCCAACTGATTTTTTAACTGCTGCTCCAGCCTCTCTCGTTCGACAAATGAGATGCGTCGATCCGCCATTTGCTGTCGGTAGCGTTCTGCAATCTCAGACTCTGTCAGTAAGAATGGTCGGATGGAAAAGGCTCCGTAAAATTCGTTACGGTCGATCCCATACCGGTCGAGTTCAAGTTGCTCATAGACGGCATCCAGAACTGCTGGATCAAGGATTTCATTGATAGAAAAAGAAGTGTCGTTCGGATAGCGGCCTGACTCGGCTGAAGGGAAGGTGAAATGGAACTGCGATATGAAAGTTCTCGTCGGCGGAAATACGGTTCGTAGCGCGAGCAGGAGAGCAATGGTCAAAATGAGAAGAACGGCGCTTGCGATCAGAGGAATTCTCCACGTCGCCCGCAAGGCACGTATGATGTGCCGCAGTTGCAGCTTCTCTTCCTTGGCTGCAATGTACGCGGGATCAGGGTGCACATTGGACTCATGGGGAATGTTCATTTCGAGGAATTTCCTTCGACGTTTTGCTGGGCGGGACGATCGGGTTCGAGATCACACGCCTATATATTAAAATATTATAGCAAAATAGCGGCTACACGCCCTTTGTCGCTTCTAAATGCGCGAGAATACTATGAGGTCGTGCGTTCGCAATACCGTGGCGATTGCAAGTGTGCGCCACACGAGGGTCCATTTCGCGGTCGAATACGGCGCTGCTGTGGCGCGATCAAGTCGCGCTCGAAGCCTTCAACCGCTGGGCGACAATGTCAGCCAGCGCGACATGCCTATCGGCCCGTTGGTGTCCCTGAGTCCCGTTATCAGCATCAAGGAAGATAAAATGAGCGCCCATCACGGCGTCAACAAGGGCATTGGCTCATCACGGGCCTAATGATACTTTTGTGGCAGCTGCTGTCGGAAGAATACTGTGTTTTCCAACATTCTGCTTATTTGCAACGCCGTAAAAGGATCAGCAGCCGGATGGGCACGGCGATTGGTCGACGTATTCCTGCGGCAATCAAACACCTCCAGCGCGGGGTGCCGAAACGCAGCGCGCCGTTTAAGATAATCGAAGCGTTTCTCGTCATCCTTTCTACAGTCGTTCACGCCAGCCCCGTACGAACAAACAGGCATAACGATGACGTCAGATCTTGTGATCTGATCAAGCTGACTCTCCGTCGAACGTTGCTAATAAGCCACATGTCGATCGTAATCCCTAAGGACGTTCGCGGAAAAAACGGTCCGTGATTTCCACATACCGAATTTGCCCTCACCCGATATCCTTTCAACCACTATTTATCGAGCATTGTTTATCGCAACATCGGCACAACTGATCAGGCACATAGCGCGCTGGTGGCACTATCGGGCGCTGTCACTTTGCTGAATCAGCCGCGGGAGTCGTCTGCATGCACATGAGTAGCGTCGCGGAGCGGCCGGTGGACCGGTGCGTGAGACGGCATTGATCCGACGCTCATGCTCACTTGATTCTACGATTCTACGACTCACCACTGATCAACACATGCGGATCTGTCTTCCGCAAGGGGTCGCCTCCGGTGTCGGCGCTTCCGGCGGCCCGACCGACGCTCGCGCGCCCTTGAGATCGGCAATCGCCCCCATCCACTTGATGACTACGTTGCTAAAGTAATTATGGAAAAGGCACATCGGGGCAACTGGAACCGCAAAACCAAATCCATCAACACGATTGTGACGTCGATAGGTCGATGATATCTTTGAATTTTTTAGACAGCCACGCCGTGGCTGAGGGATGTGCCGTGGCCGTGGGATGTCGCGAAATCCTCAAACGGTAGCGCGATCCTGCACGGTCCCCTAGGTCGCCACGACTCGGGTCTTTCCGGAACACCGATGTGGTCTATTTGCCCAGATGCGGTGTGCTCCGCCAAACGTTGAGCAATCGTGACAACATTGCAACTGAATGAAGACAGCGCGGGATAAAAATCCAGCGATCTGCATCCGCGTGTGAATCTTCTTTGGAATAATCGCCGCGCCGTTCACCGCCGTTAAATCGCCCATTCGGATTCGCAATGTAGTCCGAATTTGATGCCACCAAGTAACGTGGTCGACGTTTCGCGATCTTTGGAATACAGCGTTTCCCGATTCCGGTCTCAACTAAAGAGCCGGTGGTCTCAACAAAGAGCCGGTGGCCGCCAGCATGAGGGGGTATCGCGTGCCGACCAGATCGGCGATTGCGGGTAAAGCAGAGGCGCTCCACGCTGCCCCTTCGGCCGTGCCGCACAAGCTCCGTTTTTTTGACCATCGAGCAAGATGGTTCGGTGGCACTGTTGCGTATTTTGCCGCCGGCAGGCTCGTCATGACTGCACCGGCAGCTCTGCCTCTGGTCGACAAGCTCAAGTTCAAAGAGGAGAGCAGAGAAAACTGCTAAAGGTTTGGACGATATCGCACGCAACGCAACTATCGCGAGCGGGTCGACACAATCATGCAATTCGACGCCGAATTCGAAATCCGGACAACACGTTGCGGCTTATAGAACCTCCTCCGTATTGCTTGCGGCCGGCGCGGAACGCGGCGCAGGTTGGAAGTGGAAGGGGAGGAGCAAACCAAAGTGGTTTACCGTCTCATCGATCCCGAACAGTACGAGATCGAGCATAGGGGGTTGTTACCACCGAGTCGACGATTCGAGCAGCAAAGCCGCCGATGATTTCCGCTGTGACTCGATCTTGGCAATCGGGGAGTATTGAGCGAGCAAGCAGCACGATGCTCGGCGACCGGCGCGGTCCTCATGCTCGGGTTCTGCGCTCCCGCTTATTAGGAGGCGAAATGCGCACAGTGTCATATTCGGCAATAATCAGTGGGCTCGTCCTGAGCAGGCTGCTTTCGTGGTTACTGGGGATCGCGCTTGTAGCCATCGTAGTGATGGGCACGAGCGTGGATGCGTCGGCCGAACGCCGGGTCGCGCTCGTCGTGGGAAATTCCAAATACGAGGTGCCTAATATCTCACTGCTTAGTCCGCGCAACGACGCGGAGGATATTTCCGCGGAGCTGAAATCCCTTGGCTTCGAGGTCGTGACGGCGATCGATGCCACTAAGCGTGATATGAACCGTAAGCTGGAGCGCTTCGGTCGGCTGGCGACTAGTGCGGATTCTGCTTTGTTCTTCTATGCCGGTCACGCCATGCAGTTTCAGGGCGACAATTTTCTGATGCCAACTGATGCCATGTTGGAGGACGAGATCAGCGTCCGTTATCAGTGGATCGCTCTGGATGTGGTACGAGCGGCCCTTGACCGCACCAATGGCGTCAAAATCATTATCCTCAACGCCTCTCGCAATATCCCACTGGTCGATCGCCTGCAGAAAACGATCGTCGGTCCCTCGCCATTCGTTCTAAAGAGACCCAGCGTTCCACGGATCGACGAGAGCAAGGACATCGTGGTTGCCTACGCAGCCACAGCTGATGAAGTCGCCCGGGAAGGCAAGGGCCGCAACAGCCCCTTCACAGCGGCCCTATTGAAGCGGCTTCAAGAGCCGGGACTCGAAATCGTGGTGATGTTGCGCCGCGTCGCCTCCGACGTCAATGCCCAGACCGGGGGCCGCCACCGGCCTGAAGCCTATATCTCGCTGCTGTCGGGATATTACCTCAACCCGGGCAAGAAGCGCGGGCAGTAGGAATCGAGCGAACAAATCGTGTGTCCGTGGCTGGGCGCCGGCTGACCTGAAGGCGCATCCTAGATTTCGGCGATTCGCAAGGATGCATAGTTCTGCTCGAATGCTTGCGGCAGTTGACCGCCATTCTGGTTGTGTGCATTGCCGATTTTCGGCTTCAGCTGGCAAGAAGAAGCGCCCCCGCCAGCTACGCCACCCGCTATGAAAAATACGAACAGCAGGCAATTCGAGCGAGTGCACCTTCCGGAAATCCGGTCATCGCGAGTTTGTGATGCAGTGCCTGTATGGTATTGTTACTGGCCGACCTCCCAGACAGTCGAGCTGACTGACTGATGAACGACTCGCGATGATCCCTTGGCTTCGGCGGGGATTACGGCATTTGGGCGCGTCAATCTTCGAGCGCCCGTCGGCCTGCGGCTGTGATTATCATGCTTGGTCCGCTGTTCCAACCAGTCGAGCCAAGCCCTGCGAGTCCGTGTCGAGGACGACGATGTGCTTGCCTTGCGCGGCCCAAACGCGACTGATCGCGCACACTTGTCCCCGCACCTGTCCCCCTAACCGATCAGCGGTCAGGGACGGTCTTGGATGTTATTGATTTGTTCGGTGGTTTCTGGTCGGAGTGGCAGAATTTGAACCTGCGACCGCCTGCAGTCGAGAACTAAAAATCTAACATTCAGATTGCGCGTCCGACCCCCCACTCAGCCACCTGCTGACGGTCTCTTCGTGCCGAGGTCAGCGCGGCGGGCTGCCGGGCGCTCGCTCTGCGATCGGGCGCGAACACGAAGATTGCTGCTGGTGCTTCAGCTCCGCCCCACGATCGCTGGTCACGCGCGTACACCCAAAGCCGTCCAGTCTTGGTGCGACCGCGACCGGGATCGAGCACTGGGACAGGCGTATCGTCGGCAAACAGATGATCCGACGCAAAGACATTCGCGCAGAGCCTTTCGTACAGCGCGTCGAGCCACCAGCATGCGCCGCCGACCCATCCGGCCAGCGTCGAGCGATCGAGATCAACGCCGAGACGCCCAAAGATTTGCGACTGCCGATACAGCGGCGTGTGATCGCAATATTTGCTGACCAGGACCTGCGCGAGCAGCGCCGGCGTCGCCAAGCCACCTGCAATCGGGCGCTCCGGGGCCGGCGCCTGAGACACCGTTCCGCAAACGCGACAGCCGTATTTGGGGCGGCAAATGCGGATGACACGAAACTGCGCCGGCACCCAGTCAAGCATCTCGCTGACGCTCTCGCCGATCGGGTGCAGCGCGCCGCCACAGCATGCGCAGACCGCCGTGCCCACCTCGATCCGGACCTCTTCGCGCGGCAGATGATCGGGGAGCGGCTTGCGCCTCGGCTTTCCATCATTCGATCGGATACGAGGCTCGAGTGTGGCTTCAGCGCGCGCCTTGTCGGTCTCAACGTCCTCCAGTCCGAGTGCGAGCTGGTCGGCATCGATGCGCTCGGACCGGCGGCCAAACCGCGCGCGCTGAAGCTGTTTGATGATCAGCTGGAGTCTTTCGATCTCGTCGTCGCGACGCTCGACAACCGAGGCCATGTCGCGCACGAGGCGATGCAGCAGAGCCGTATCAGATGGAAGATTATTGAGATCGAGCTGCATGACGAATCATACGCGAACACGCTGATTCGCTCCAGCAACTTCGCTATATTCCATGCGTGTTTTCGCATCTTTTCAGCCAGCGAGCGAGGGCTTCCAGGTGCGTTCTGGCGTGCGCCAGTCAATGCCTTCGATCAGCATTGCGAGCTGCGCCGGCGTGAGCGTTACCGTGCCGCCAGGCTCGCACAGCGAGGGCCAGATGAACCGGCCTTGCTGCCCGTTGCCGTCCCAGAACAGAATTTTCATCGTGTCTGCTTTCCTGCCACGGAAGGCGAACAGATGACCCGAGAACGGATCCTTCTTGAGCACTGCCTGCACCAGGACGGCGAGGCTGTCGAAGCCCTTTCTCATGTCGGTGTGACCGAGCGCCAGATGAATCTTCACGCCCGAAGGAATGATCAGCATCCCGCATCCTCCTGTCGCTTGGCGATGTGCTGTCGGACAGCCTCAGGATCGCTGCCGGGAGGCGCGAACACGCGCCGGCCGTCAGCAAGCTCGACCGCTACAGCGCCAGGAGGAATCGGCAGGACATTCTGCAGCACCGCGGCCGCCGAGTCCGCATCACAGATGCCGCGCTCATCGGCGATCCGCACGGCGACGAGATTGTCGGCCTTGCTCTTTCCGAAGCCTAGCTCGGCGCGCCACCGGAACAGCACGCTGGTGACGAGTCCGTGCGCGCGGGCAACCTGCGAAACCGTCGCACCGCGCTGCTCGGTTTCGAGCACGATGGCGTGCTTCTCCGCGTCGGTGAAGCTGCGGCGCTGCTTGCGTGCGGGTGGGCTCGAATCAGGCGCCGGCGTCGTTGTCAAGATGTTTTCGACCGGCGCTCCCTTAGCACTATCGTTAGCACTAGTGCTTATTCGCGGACGGGCGCTGGGATGAAGATGTGCCCGCCAGTCGATCTCCACCTCGCCGTCGTCGAGCCGGTCGCGCCACTTGCGCAGACTCGACGGCGACAGAAACAGCGCGGCTGCATAGTCGCGCACGCTCATCCCGCTCCAGTTCAATGCCTCCACATGCATCGCCCAGAACGCCTGGGCAGCGCGCGAGCGCAT
>Ga0126383_10000139_pt1 | contig 35778 bp, 28 predicted proteins | sample PanSoiMetPlot_35_FD_96882 | JGI IMG/M metagenome (GOLD analysis project Ga0126383, IMG submission 96882) | Tropical forest soil microbial communities from Panama - MetaG Plot_35 | ecosystem: Environmental > Terrestrial > Soil > Tropical forest > Bulk soil | place: Panama | collected 2016-02-17 | reverse complement strand
GCTTCGCGCTCGGCCCGCCGCCCGGCCTCATTACCGGCGCGCACCTTCAACTCCTGAGTCAGGTTCCGGTCAAGTTCTTCTTTGTCGCTGCGCATAAACGGTTGCAGTTCGACCTTGCGCGGCTCCTGGTAGAGACTGAAATTCATCTCGGTTTCGAGCACCATCGAAACCACTTGCCCATTCTTCATCGCCGGCTCGAATCTCCAGGTGCGCACCGCTTCGATCGATGCCTGGTCCAAAGACGGATACAAAGACTTCTTCACTTCAATGTTCTGCGGAATTCCGTCGTGATCGACCGTGAATCGAAGTACCACCTTGCCTTCAATTCCCTGCGCGCGCGCATCGTCGGTGTAACGCGCTTCGGAGTGACTGAGCACCCGGGCTTTCCGATCGCCCTGGGCAGCAGCCTCCGCCTCAAACTTGCGCATTAATTCAAACTTGATTGCATCGGCGCTGGCCTGATCGGACTGCCGGGCGAGCATTGCCTTCATGCGGTCCGTATCAAGATTCCGCTGAGATTCCTCGAGGCTGCGCTGATGTTCGACCAGATTTTGTTCCACTTCGCGCAGACGCTTTTCCATCTCTGGTCGCATGCTGACGGGCGCCTGGGCCAGCTTCTCTTTCAGCTCAGAAGCCTGCCGCTCGAGTTCGATGAGCGCCTTTTGCTTTTGGGCGACGTCCTGACTTGCTTCCAGTTTCTGGCGCGCGCCGGCCTGCGCCGGATCTTGCGTGCTGACCGTCAAAGCAAACTGAGCCGCCCCGATGCACGGCGTCAAGAAAAGGACTACGGCAGCGACGAGCAACAAGGTGCGACGGCGCCAGGATACGTGTGACTTCTTAAGTAATGCCATGATGCGTACCTCCAGGATGTCTGATTCGTTCAAGCCAATAGTTGTGTCCGGGGCTAAAGGAAGCAGCGGCGCCGACCCGACCAGCCGCACCAGCGACCGGGCGTAAGCCTCCGCCGAGATCGAGCCGGCCGTGACCGCGGCGTCGCAGCAAAGCTCGCGCGTGTGTCTGATGCGCCGGCGCGCAAAGGCCGCCGCCGGATGAAACGACAGCGGCAAATAGATCACTTCGTAAATCAGGTTGAGCAGATAATCGTGCCGCGCCACGTGTTGGAGCTCATGACCCAGAGCGGAAGTAAGCAGCTCAACATTAATTTCGCGCATGAAGCGCTGCGGCAAAATCACGATTCGATCAATGACGCCGACGGTGATCGGCAGAGCCACGTCGGCAGAGCACAATACACGACAGGACGTGACTCCGGCTTCCGCCTGGCAGCGCTCAATCAACAGCTGGACTGAATCGGGAAACGTGCAGGCAAACGCCGCCCCGATAATCTTCTTTGTGCGGCGCCAGGCGCGCAGTAAGGCGACTGCCCGCCACAAAACGATCAGCAGATAGATGCTCGCGATGACTAAGGCCAGCCACTGGGCGACCCGAATCGAACGCGACCCGGCAGGGCGCGGAAAAATCTCCGGCTCCGGCAACAACTGGCGCGTGCTCACGTCTTCAACGCCGGGCGTAGTTATTCTGCTGGTCACCAACGGAATCGGACCTAGCGGTGTCGCAGAGGCGGCCACCGCCGGACGTTGCATCAACGGCCAGCAACTCAACGCCGGGATTATCAGGAAGGCAAACAGCGCGATCACCCAAAGGCAATGGCGGTAACGCGGGTTGACCAGGCGCAGCAGCCAATCACCCAGGGCCGCGCAGGCGACAATCAGCATTCCCTGCCACAGGGCGTTAACCACGAAGGTCAACACGATTTGCACGATTAGCCTCATTGCTTTCCCTCACCGTTCTCTTCGAGGAGTTTCTGCAACCGCGCAAGTTTTTTCGGGGTCAGGTGCTTGGTCTCGACCAGGCTCATCACCAGACTTTCAGCCGAGCCGCCGAACAGCCGATCGACAATGTCGCTCATGTGCTGACCGACGACCTGGCTGCGGCTGACGACCGGCTGGTAAAGATAGGCGCGGTCTTGCAGGGTGCGTTTAACCTTCCCTTTGCGATGCAGGATGTTGAGCATGGTCTGCACCGTGGTGTAGGCCAGTTCGCGCGGCAGGCGCTGCTGCACCGTCTGCACGTTGGCCGGACCCTCGGCCCAAAGCACGTGCATGATTTCCAATTCCAAAGGCGTCAGATTCTCACTCTTTGTTCGCGCCATTTCGAGATGTTCTCCTAAGTGTTTAGGACTTATACTCTCACCCGATCAGCCTTGTCAACTAATTTTTTAGGAGTAACGATGATTTTCTTTTGCGGGAGCGGGAGTGCTCAGATCTTCTGCTGGACGCAGATTTGAAAAGACGCGGCTAATCCGGTGGGCAGCACCAGTTCACGCGCGCTGGTAAGCAGGCGGGCAGACTCGGCCGCGTCGGCAGAATTGGCGACGCGCTCAAGCAGGCGGCAGCCTTCCTCCATCAGAAATCGATCGAGCGAGTCCAGGCGCAAGGTCCGCAAGCCGGCGCGCCGGCCCGCCTCCGACACCTGCGTCCAGTCAATAGTGGTGGTGAGATCCTGCTCGCCCGGATGAGCCAGCGGATCGTCCAACATTCGATGACGCCGAAAACCGCGCAGCGTTCCCGCCAACCGGTGCGGGGCCGCGAGCAGTTCGGCCCGCTCTGCGCCGTAGTCGACAGTAACGACGTAACCTTGGTCGAATAATCGAGCGCACCTTTCGATGAACCAGTCAGCGGCCGGATTGATCTCAACAATCTGGCCCTCACGCAGTTCCAGGTTTATGCGATTGCAGTAGCCGGCGACGGATTCATCCAAGTCCCCTTCAACCCAGACGAATCTCTCTCTGTTCAATCCGACGTAGAGTTCACGCACGCCGGCCTCGCGCCTGACCACGCGGTGAACCGGAAAGGCGTCGATCAATTCATTGGTGAAGATGACGCCGGCCGGCACGGGTTTTTCAATTTCATCGAAATTATGGAAGGTGACGCGGCCGGCAAATTCCGCGAGCCGTTCAGTAGCGCGGGCGCGCGCTGCCGGACTGATCTCTTCGATCAAATAATTCGTGACGGCGAAAATCTCAGGCGAGTCCCGGCGTAAGCTATCCAATACGCCGTAGGCAAAATGTCCGCTGCCGGCGCCGGCCTCGAAAATTGTGAAGCCGGGCGGCCGTTTGAGCTCCGCGAACAGCTTTGAAAAGTAGGTCGCGAATATGGCTGCAAACAGCGGACTCGTCTCCGGAGCCGTGCGGTAATCTCCATGCCGTCCCTGTCTTTGCCGATCGACGCAGTAATAGCCCGCCTGAGGATCATAAAGCGCCGCCTCCATCCAGTCATGAAAACTGATTGGGCCCTCGCGCTTGATACGCTCGCGCAACCGATCAGCCAGGGCGCCGGCTGTTGGAACTCGATCCGCAATCACCTCAGGGCCAGGAAGGGAGGCTTGCCCGCGCGGCAGCGGCATTGGCAGATCGGGCACACCACCCTCATCCTCAACCTGAGGTGATTCGAATTGATCTTGATCTCCGGACATTCCTGTTGGCCACGCAGGTTGGAAGTTTCACTCGTGCCGCGGTTCGCGATCGAGCAGCTGCGTGGTGCTGTCGGTGACGCTCGCTCTCGGTTGCATCTCGCCGGTGTCGGGCCGGCGCCATTGACTAACCGGATTCGCGGCCGGCGCAGGCGGCAGAGCTGAAACACTCGCCGGGGGCATGGCGTTCGGAATTTTGTAACTCATTGGCGGAGTGAAGTGGGTCGACGGCGCGCCCTCTTCAAAGATCGCCGCGAACAACATCCGCAGCGGCCCACCCAGGAAACAGAGCAGGGCGGAAATGGCGGTGAAAAATTCGAAGACATTCGAAAGGCGGCCGGGGGCGTAACCACTGAATACGCCGAGGATCGGCACCAGCAAAACGCCCAGCAAAATGATCAGCGCGCCTTGTTTGACTCCGCGGCGCCGCGGCGAAACCGTCTTTTCGCCGAGCGGTTGATAGACCGGCAATATTCCCCCGTGGGCCAGCAGCTGCATTGTGCCTTCCATGGCGAAACCGCAACGCGAACAAAAGCGCATTGAATCAGTTGCCTGTTGTTGGCCGCATCGTGGGCAATACATTTCGGGAAGTCCTCAGTCGGTCGTGACGGCGAATTATGAACGAAGATTATCTGGATGAGAAGAATCAGCGCAAGCTTCCGGCGATTTCAAATAACCCATGGCCAGCGATTGATGATGACGCGCCCGCACCATCGCATCCAGCAACAAGGCCTGGAGCTGCATCGGGCCGCTCGGCGCCATCGCCATTTTCAACAAGTCGCCGTCGTCTTTGAAGAACTCGAACGCCCGCAGGCGTGCGGCGCGAACCTCATCGACATACGCAATCAATTTATCTTTTGTTCTGAGAGTCTCGGGCAGCGTCCATTCATAAGGATCGTCCCAAAGCTTGGCGGTGATCCCGCCCGAGACCTGCTCGACAATACGTGCGCTGCGCAGGATTTGTTCAGCGCCGGGACATAACTGCTGCTCGCTTTCGCGATAGAGAGTCGCCTCATCGAGCCGGGCGATGGACGAACGCCAATCATCTTCCAGCCGGCTGAATTCCCGATCGAACCAGGTAATTAGATTGTTCATGGCAACACAGACTTCAGTCTGTGATTGAACCAAATCCAGCGCAGCCGTGCACTGCGACACTAGCCGGCCAGCTTCTTCTTTACCGTCTCGCTGACGATCTTGCCATCGGCATTCTTCCCGGCGAGTTTGGCCAGCGAGGCTTTCATAACCCCGCCCATGTCCTTGATTGAGGTGGCGCCGGTTTCCGCGATCGCCGCGGCGACGGCTTGTTCGATTTCGGCTTCCGAGGCCGCTTGCGGCAAATACTCCTCAATCACCGCAATCTCAGCCATCTCCTTATCAACCAGGTCCTGGCGGCCGGCCTTCTGATATTGTTCGACGGAATCGCGCCGCTGTTTGGTCTGCGAGCGCAGCAACTTCATCAACTCGTCATCGGTAAGCTCGCCGGCGCCCTCTTTCTCGCGATGCATGATCGCAGCCTTGATCATGCGCAGCGTGGAGGTGCGCGGGGCATCCTGCGCTTTCATCGCCGCAGTCATGTCAGAAACGATTTTTTCTTTGAGTGTCATGATGTTCTTCAATCGGCGTCGCCAGCCTGCTCTGACACCGCTAGGATGCCAGCCGCATATTCCCGTTGGACCGCGCGAGATATTCACGCAGGTACTTGCCGGTGTAGGACTCGGGCGCCCGCATGATCTCTTCCGGCGTGCCGGTCGCGACGATGTGACCGCCGGCTTCGCCGCCTTCAGGTCCCAGATCGATCACGTAATCGGCGGTCTTGATCACGTCCAGATTGTGCTCAATCACCAGCAGCGACCCGCCCGCATCAATGAGCGCGCGAAAGGCCGCCAGCAGTTTATTGATATCGTCAAAGTGCAGTCCCGTCGTGGGTTCATCAAAGATGTAAAGAGTTTTTGCGCCGGCCCGTTTCGACAAATGGGCGGCAAGTTTCACGCGCTGGGCTTCGCCGCCTGACAAGGTCGTCGCCGATTGGCCCAGACGGAGATATCCAAGCCCCACGTCGTCGAGCAGCCGCAGACGGTTTGTGATCTTGTTGACGTCGCGAAAGAAGGTGATTGCTTCGCGCACCGTCATCTCGAGCACGTCATGAATGTTTCTGCCGCGATAGCGCACATCCAGTATCTGCTGTTTGAACCGCGTGCCTTTGCACTCTTCACAAACCAGTTCGACATCGGCGAGAAACTGCATTTCCACCGTTACCGTGCCGTCGCCCTGGCAAACTTCGCAGCGGCCGCCGGGAACGTTGAAGGAGAAGTGAGATGGATCGAACCCGCGCGACTGCGCTTCGCGGGTATTCGCAAAGGCTTCGCGAATCGCATCGTAAACCTTGATGTAGGTCACCGGATTCGAACGCGGTGTGCGCCCAATCGGCGATTGATCGACGAGAATCACTTCATCGACGTGCTGCGTGCCTTCTATTTTCTGGAATGCGCCGACGTGCCCCTGCCAGTCGCCGGCCTCCTTTTTCAACCCGGCATAAATACAATCGTGAATCAGTGTCGATTTCCCTGAACCGCTAACGCCGGTCACGCAAACCAACATATTCAGGGGAAATTCGACGTCGATCGCTTTCAGGTTGTGCTCGCCGGCGCCGCGAATTTTCAAACGCTTCAGTTGTAAAGGCCGGCGATGCTTTGGCTCTTTGATCTCCGCTTCACCGCGCAGATAACGGCCGGTAAGCGATTGCGAGGAATCGAACAGTCCGGTGAAATCGCCTTCGTAGATCAAGCGGCCGCCGAGTTCGCCGGCTGCCGGACCGATATCGAGAATGTGGTCGGCCGAGCGCATCATCTCGGCGTCATGCTCGACCACCAGCACGGTGTTGCCGATATCGCGCAGATTTTGCAGCAGACGAATCAACCGATCGTTGTCTCGCGGATGCAAACCAATCGACGGCTCGTCCAGCACGTAAAGCGCGCCCACCAGCGACGAGCCGAGATTCGTGGCCAGTTGAATTCGCTGCGCTTCACCGCCGGACAAAGTCGAGGCAAGCCGATCGAGCGTCAGGTAATCAAGTCCGACCTCGACCAGGAATTTGAGCCGCCGCCGCACCTCAAACAGCACCCGGTCGGCGATCGCCGCCTGCTCCGGGGCCAATTCAACGGCATCGAAAAATTTGGCCGCGTCCCGAATTGATAAGGCCGACACCTCCGGCAGCGTGCGGTCGGCGACGCGCACGTCGCGCGCTTCCTGGCGCAGGCGGCTGCCATCGCAATCGGGACAACGCGTGTAGCCGCGATACTTCGACAAAAACACGCGCACGTGCAACTTGTATTTCTTGGTGTCGAGCCAGTCGAAGAAACCGCGCACGCCGCGCCATTCGCCTTTGCCGTTGACGACCGCCCGTTGTTGCGGGCGCGTGAGCTGGTTGAACGGCACATTCATGGGAATGCGTTCAGCTTTACAGAAGCGCTTTAATTCCGCCTGGGCCCATTCGTACTGCGGCTTGGTCCAGGGCTCGATCGCACCTTCGTTGAGATTCAGTCCGGGATTTGGAATGACCAGATCGAGATCGAGACCGATCGTGTTGCCGAACCCCTGGCAGGTTGGGCAGGCGCTGAATGGATTATTGAAACTGAACAGTCTGGGCTCAGGCGTCGCATAGATCGTGCCGTCGTATTTACATTCGAAGCGCTCTGAGAAGCGCAGGGTGCGCACCTCTCCACCAGGCGCCGATGTCTGCATACCTTCACACAACTCAACCATTGCCTGGCCATGGCCTTCACGGAAGCAGGTTTCGAATGAATCAACCAGACGCTGTCGCACGTCTGTTCGCGCCACCAGCCGATCGACCAATACGTAAACGTTCTCGAAATCGTCGCGCTGGTAATCATCAGGCGAGGCCAAATCCAGTTGCCGGCCCTCGACCAGCAGACGGGTGAAGCCGCGCTGCATCAGGCTCATCAGGTGCGCGGTAATGTGCTGCCGCGCGGCTGTCGAGGCCCGGCGGCGCGGAGACTTACTGTCTCCCCGCGTCTTCGCCGACGAACTGTTGTCGTTGGTCACCCGCTCTGACGGTCCGGCTGCCGGCGTTTCCAATCCGGCGCTGGCCGGAAACAACACATAGAAGCGCGTACCTTCCGCCAGCTCGCGCAAAACTTCGTCGGCGGCTGATTCAGGCGAATCGCGCCGCACTTCGCGGCCGCAAATTCGGCAGATAGTCGTGCCGATGCGCGCGAACAGCAACCGCAGGTAATCGTAAATTTCGGTCTGGGTCGAAACCGTCGAACGCGGGTTGCGGGTGGAGTTCTTCTGCCGGATGGCAATCGCGGGAGCGATTCCGCGGACTTCGTCGACATCGGGCTTGTCCATTCGCTCCAGGAACTGGCGGGCATAGGCCGACAGCGATTCAACGTAGCGCCGCTGCCCTTCGGCATAAACCGTGTCGAAAGCCAATGAAGACTTGCCGGAACCGCTAACGCCCGTCACGACTGTGAGCTGATTAATCGGGATGGAAAACGAGATATTCTTGAGGTTGTTGACGCGCGCGCCCCGTACTTCGATAGCTTCCTGGGTCATTGCTGAATCAAGCGGTGGTGTCAGAGGCCCGGCTGTTAAGGGGCCACTTGCGTTAACTGCCCTCCCTGACGGTCGGGGCTTCTGACACTCATAGATGAAAATTCGTGCCTTACCGCAAACCATACATCTTACGCGAAAGGTGCATCCAAGGCGAGCGGATTAAAGCGCGGAGGTCAGAGATCAGAAACCAGACGTCAGAATTGCTGTGAGGATTATCTGTTAGTGTTTCCGACCTCTGACCGCCGGCCTCTGCCCTCTGCCTTCCGACCTCTGCCTTCTATTCCCCCCGGCTGGCAACAACCTTTCACTTTCGCTCATCTGAGAAATTGTTAACCTGGTTTCTACTGCTATAATTGCGAATTCAAAGCCTCTTGCCTTCGCGGAAGGAATCGAAATGACGTCTATGGTTCGAAGTCTGACGAGATTTGCGCTTTGCGCCGGAATGCTATTGATAATTGCCCCATTGGGCCTGGCACAAAAAACCATCGCGGATAAAACCAGCGCCGATAGTAAGGGCCCGACCACCACGGGGGCGGCAAATCTAAGCCCGGCGCAAATTGACGACATCGTCCGCAAATTCACTGCCAGGGAAACTCAGTTCCGCCAGGCCTTGAACCAATACGCATTCAAGCGTGACGCGCTGATCCAGGAACTCGGAATGGGCGGGCAGGTCATCGGCGAATATCACCGGGTCTCTGACTTCACCTTCGATGACAAGGGCAATCGTTTCGAAAAGATCAATTTCTTTCCGATGCCCAGCTTGCAGTCCGCCCAAATGACGAATGAAGATTTGGAGGACCTGGGCGGGGTTAATCCGTTTGCCCTCGAGGGTTCAAAAGCGGCCAATTACAATTTCAAATACATCGGCAAAGAACGAATAGATGAACTTGATCTCTACGTCTTCGAGGTCTCGCCCAAGGTGATGCCGACGCCTAAATCGAAAGAACGTGTTTTCGTGGGACGCATCTGGGTCGACGATCACGATCTGCAAATCGTGAAAGCCAAAGGCAAAGCCGGTCCGGAAACCAAGCAGAATAAATTTCCCATCGTGGAAACCTACCGGGAACAGATTGACGGCAAGTACTGGTTTCCGACATATGTCTATGCCGACGACGATCTCGTTTTCGATAACGGCAGTGACTTCCGCATCCGGATGCGCGTGAAGTATACGGATTTTGTCGTCGGCCACGGCAAGGTCACCATCACGGAAGTGGGTGACGCGCCGGAAACGGACACCAAGCCGCAAGCACAAACACAGCCGCAGCCAAACTCACCGAATCAACCGGCGGCGACCACGACTCAACCCGCGGCCAGCACGACCCAACCACAACCAACCGGCGAAGCGACAGAGGAAAGACAACCTGCCGAAGGCGGTTTTATGAACGGCAGGGCGGTGGAGCTACCGAAGGCAATCTATCCTGACGAGGCGCGAAAGACCCACGCGGCCGGCACCGTCCAGGTGAAAGTGTTGGTTGATGAAACAGGAAAGGTAATGACGGCGGTCGCCGTGTTCGGACCTGAAGAACTGCGGGAGGCGGCCGTCAAAGCCGCAGTGCGCGCAAAATTTAAGCCCATGCTCGTCGACGGAGTGCCGGTCAAGGTTTCAGGAATACTCACGTACGACTTTGTGGCGCAGTAGTTTTGGTTTTCCGCATCGCCAGTTTGGTAACCCCGAGCTCGCGCATGATGACCTGCTGAACTTGCCGCACCAGCGTCTCCAAATCCTCGTCGGTCTTTACCCAGGACGTATCGACCGGCGGCAGCATGATCATCTCGATCGTTCCCGGCCAGGCCTCGCCGGTTCCCTTGCCCATCAGCACATCTGAATTCCTTAAGGCGATGGGCACGATGGGCACGCCGGCCTCTACCGCCATATGAAAGGCGCCCTTCTTAAACGGGAGCATTTCGCCGGGCTGGGCACGCGTACCTTCGGGACACACCATAAACGAAACTCCGGAGCGCAGCCGATCGGTGGCCACCTTGATAGTCTCGACAGCCCGCTCGCGATTTGATCGATCGATGGCGATCACGTTGACGAAGCCCATGGCGTAACCGAGGATCGGGGCCTTCAGCAATTCCTTTTTGGCGATCGCTCCCACGCGCCGGCCGGTGAAGGCAAACAGCGGCGCCGCGTCCAGATATGAGCGGTGATTCGAAACAAAAACGCAGGGTTGATGCGGGTCGAGCGGTTGCTGCCGGCGCACCAACACCTTCACGCCGGACAGCCGCAGCCAGTTGCGGGCGCCCCAACTGGCCCACCAGTAAATCCAATTCTGCCGCCTGAAGATGCTTCCCAGCAGCACCGCCTGCGGCGCGCAGATTAGCAGCAGCGCGCCGGCGACAAACCAGGACCAGGCAAAGAACAGAACGCCGATGATGTGCGGACCACGTCTTGTGCTAGACTTCGCCGCGCTGGTTTCAGATTGCCCACCTGTTTCTTGAGAGGTGATATCGGAATGCATCGTCGCCTTAATCGTGAAGAGTCAATAGATTGCTTCGCCGGAGAGAGCCGTGTGCGCGGCCCAATGTTCATGTTGCTGTTGGTCCTGATCGCAACTGTGGCAATGTGGCCCGCCGGCGCTCAGGCACAACGGCGCGCAACAAACTCGACCGCCGCCACCCTCCCTTCGCCGAAATCAGTTCTCGGTTTCAACCCCGGCGACGATCGCACCATCATCGACTGGAAGCAGATCACCGATTATTTTACCCGTCTCGATAACGCCAGCGATCGCGTTCAGGTCGTCAACATCGGCACCTCGACCCTGGGACGACAGATGATTGCCGCCTTCATCAGCGCGCCCGAGAATATACGCAATCTCGACAAGTACAAAGCAATTCAGGCTAAACTGGCCGACCCGCGCAAGGTCGCCGGCGACGCCGAACGCGACCAACTGATTCAAGACGGCAAAACCGTGGTGGCCATCTCGTGTTCGATCCACTCGACAGAAATCGTGGCTTCGCAAATGTCGAGTCAGCTGGCCTACAACCTGGCGACGGCAAACGATCCGGACACCCTGGCGATTCTGCACAACACGATTCTGATTCTGATTCCCTCGCCGAACCCTGACGGCGTCGACATAGTCGCCAATCATTATCGCAAGACCCTCGGCACCAACGCCGAAGGAAGCAGTCCGCCCGAGCTTTACCATTATTACGCCGGTCATGACGACAATCGTGATTGGTTCATGCTCGATCTGAAAGAGACCAAAAACATCACCCGCCTGTTTTGGAAAGAATGGTTTCCGCAAATTGTTTACGATATTCATCAACAGGGGTCCAACGGCTCGCGCTTCTTCGTCCCGCCCTTTTACGATCCGCCGAATCCGCACATCGACGCGTTGCTCCTCAGGCAAGTTGGTTTGATTGGCCATAAGATGGCCGCCGATGTGACGGCCGCCGGCTTTAAAGGAATTCTCACCAATGCTCTGTATGACACCTGGTGGCACGGCGGCTTTCGCACCGCGCCCTACTTTCATAACTCGGTTGGCATTCTGACCGAGGCCGCGAGCGCCCGGGTCATGAGTCCGAGCAACGTCACCCGCGAGCAATTGATGCGATCAAGCACGCGCGGCATGGGCAGCGCCATGGTGGCCACCACAAATTTTCCGAATCCCTGGCCCGGCGGCGCCTGGCATCCGCATGACATCATGCAGATGGAACTGATTGCCTGCCATTCCGTGCTGTCGCTGGCCTCAAATTACCGCGCCGACTATCTCCGCAATTTTTATGAGTTAGGCAAAGCCGGTCTGGCGCCGCTGACAAGCGCCGATCCAATTGCATATGTGATTCCCGCCGGACAGGGCCGCGATGAAAATATAGCGAAGATGATTGGCACGCTGGTCGAACAAGGAGTCGAAGTCTATCGGCTCGATCACGAGCTTCACGCGACCCATGCGCGCCAGGTAATCAAAAAAACCGGGTCCTTCGCCTCAGGCCCCGTTGACCTCAGTTTCAAAGGAGTGGTGCTGGAACCAGAGACCAGCCCCCGAGAGGTCCCGGCCGGCAGCTATCTGATCTATCTCAACCAACCATATCGGCAGAACGTGCTCACGCTGTTCGAGCCGCAGCTCTATCCCGATCGCACAACCGCGAACGGTGAAGCTGAACGACCTTATGACGTGGCCGGGTGGACCCTGCCTATGTCCATGGGAGTTGACGCGCCCGCACTCCTATCGATCGCCGAACCGGAAAGTCAAAGAAAGCTCGCGCTTATCAAGAGCGAAAATGACGTGCGCAAGGACCTCGCTTTGCCGCTCTGGACCAGCGACAAATCGCCAATCGTCAATCCGATCAAACCCGGCATTCGCCTCGCCGTCTATCAAAACACCCGCACGGGGAATATGGACGAAGGTTGGACGCGTTATGTGTTCGATACCTTTAATGTGCCCTTTAAGTCGCTCAACGAGACGAGCATCAACGATGCTGACCCGCGCCCAAATTTCGACGCGATCGTCTTGCCGTCTGAGCAGGGCCGCTTCGCGCCCGACGCCGATCCGACCGCGGAAGCGGACAACGCGCGCGGCATCAATGACAAGGGTTACGCCAACCTGGCGAGGTTCGTCGAATCGGGCGGCACCCTCATTTGTTTCGATGGCTCGTGTGCCGGAGTTATCCGCCAAATGAAATTGCCGCTGCGAAACGTTTTGGCGGGGGTACGGTCCTCAGATTTCTATTGTCCGGGATCGATTCTGCGAATTAGCGTCGATACCGCCAACCCGGTCGCCCGCACGATGTTGCCGGAGACCGACGCCTACTTCATTAATAGTTCCGCCTTCGAAGCCACTGATAACAAGGTACAGGTGATTGCCCGCTATGCCCGCGAGGGCGTGCTTCGCTCCGGCTGGTTACGCGGCGAAGATAAGATCAAGGACAAGATAGCCCTGGCAGAAGTATCGATGGGCAAAGGCCGGATCGTCCTGTTCGCATTCCGCCCCCAGCACCGCGGTCAAACCTGGGGCACGTTTCCCTTCATCTGGAACGCGATCAATCTAGCTTCTGGACAATAGAACTCGGCCCCCAAGTCACCTCAAGTTTCGGAAGGGCGGCTTGCCCCCGCGGTTATCTATCAATGGCCAGTTTGGCTCACCAGTGCACCTGAAAGGGCGGGGGCAAGCCCCCTTCCTGACCTCTAGGTAATCCAGGGCTTCTGACAAGCTTGCCGTCATTGACGGCCGGTGCTATCTTCTCCTCGTCGCTGGTTTCTCTCTCCCCAACAAAGTCTCTCCTCTTAACAGTTCAGGCGGGTTGGCGTCCGTAAAAGGCGGTCGCGTAACAACCTCTATCCGGATGAAACGCATCAAACCCCGTCAATGAATTTTTCATCCCGTCGCGCAGTAGCGGTAATCGGTCTCTCCAAGGAGTTAGCCATGAAGAAGTACACTGCCCTCGCTTTAGCCTTCGCGATCACCCTGGTGTTCTTGCCGGCGGCGAATTCACAGACGCGCCCCCGCCGCGTAAACCCAAACCCGGCACCAGAGCAAACAGCCCAGCCGGCACAAACGCAAACGACCGCACCGGGACCGGCCACCTCTCAAATGGGAAAGCCACCGGCGCCGCCCGTTTTGCGCGGCGCCAATCGCGACCCGAATGAGCAGAACCCGACGGCGGCGCAGAAACCGAAGGACGCCGGGCCTGAAGAAGTCGGCGAAGGCGACGTGGTGAAAGTTGAGACCACGCTGGTCAGCATTCCCGTGGCGGTGATGGACCGGGACGGCAAATACATCCCTGATCTCACCAAACACAACTTCCGGATCTGGGAAGATGACGTCGAGCAGAAGGTCGCTTACTTCGCGTCGACCGAGAAACCGTTCACTGTCGCACTGGTAATCGATACCAGCGCCTCGACCAGGTATAAGGTTGAAGAGATCCAGGACGCGGCCATCGATTTCGTGAATCAACTGCGTCCCGATGACAAGGTCGGCGTCATTTCGTTCGACGATAAGATTCGCGGCCTCGACCGGCAGCCCACCAATGACCGCGCCACGTTACGTAATTGGATCCTGCAAACCCGCATCGGCTCAGGCACGCGTCTGTACGATGCTATGGACCAGGTCCTCAATCAGTACTTCAACCACATCGATGGCCGTAAAGCGATTGTGTTATTCACCGACGGCGTCGACACCACCAGCAAGCACGCAAGCTTTCAAACCACTCTGCAGGACGCGGAAGAGTCGGACGCCCTGATCTATCCCGTCGAATATGACACTTCGGCCGACATGGGTATCTGGTTTCCCGGTGGCGGTGGCGGCGGCGGAGGCTGGCCCGGCGGCGGTTCGCGGCGCGGCGGCCGCAACTATCCAGGCGGCGGCGGCAACTATCCGAATGGCAGCGGGGGTAACTACCCGAACGGGACCGGTGGTAATTACCCGAACGGCAATGGTGGCAATTACCCGAATGGCAATGGTGGCGGAAATTCGCCGAACAGCAACGGCCGAAATAATCCCGGCAATAACCGCGGCGGCGGCAGCATCATCGATATTCTCGGTGCGATTCTCAACGGCGGCTCCTATCCCGGCGGCTACCCCGGCGGCGGCGGACGCAATGGCGGCGGCTGGCCCGGAACCGGCACGACCCGCGCGGAATACGAAATCGCCGATCAATATCTGCACGACCTGGCCCGTGTCAGCGGCGCGCGGCTTTATGATGCCGAACAGACAAACCTGAACGTTGCGTTCCAGTCGGTCGCCGAAGAACTACGCCGCCAATACAGTCTTGGTTATTATCCCAAGAACGCGCCGCATGCGGGCGAGCGCCGCAACATCAGGGTGCGCGTCAATCGGCCGGAACTGGTGGTGCGCACCCGCGACAGCTACATATTCCAGCCGGGCGCAAACCAAAGCGCGCAAAGTTCTACGCAGCAACCGGCGAAAGCGCCCGTCCTGAAGAAGGATTATTCCAGCACGCAGTGGCACTAATTTGGACTGCGGCGGCTTGACGCCGCTTTGGATGGTATCGTTTGGAGTTTGCCTTCCGGGGCTTGCCAATGAGAGCCGGGTAGCCCCGGAACAAATCAAAAGCGGCCCACTCCAAAAAGGCCTACACCACCGTGCCGTCAGAAATCAACGCATTCTTCGGCACGATGATGATCCGGTCGCGGATGTAGTAGGTTCCGTCCGGCCCGTCAAAGTTCTCGACTCCCGCTTCATTCAACAACCGCACGTTATTGCCGATGCGCGCATTCTTGTCGATGATCGCGCGCCGGATAACGGTGTTCTCACCCACCCCAACGCGCGGGCGGCCGGCGTTACGATCCGCGACCATGTCTTCGAGAGTTTGATAGTAATCAGCGCCCATCATATAGGCCGCGTCGATCTGGGTGCCTTCGGCGACCCGGCTGCGCAAACCAATCAGCGAACGATTGATCTTCGCGCCAATGATGATGCAACCATCGCTGATGATCGAATCACGGATCTCGCAGTTATCGATCTTTGAAGGCGGCAGGTAGCGCGCGCGCGTGAACAGCGGCGCCTCCGCATCGAACAGGTTAAACGGGGGGATTGGCGAAGTCATGTCGAGATTGGCTTTATAAAAAGCCGCGATAGTTCCGATGTCTTCCCAGTAGTCGTTGAAGAGATACGCCTGCACGTTGTATTTGCTGATGCTGCCGGGAATGACTTCCTTGCCAAAGTCGAGCCGCGAGTTATCTTCGGCCAGCAGTTCTTCCAAACGGTCGTACTTGAAAACATAGATTCCCATCGACGCGAGGAAGGGGCGCTTGGCCGCCTCGTCCGCTGACAAACCGAGCGCCGTGGTATCGACGCGCATCGCTTCCAGCGCCTCACCTTTCGGCTTTTCGCGAAATTCGACGATGCGCCCGGCGTTGTCGACTTTCAGCAGGCCAAATTCACTGGCGGAATCGGGCGGAATCGGAATCACTGAGACGGTAATGTCGGCGTTCGTTTCAAAATGCCGTTTGAGAAATTTCCGGTAGTCCATCCGATAAAGATGGTCACCGGATAGAATCAGCAGCGTGTCGATGCGCCAGTCGCGGATATGCGGCAACACCTGGCGGACGGCATCCGCAGTACCCTGAAACCAGTCCGGCCTTTCCGGAGTTTGTTCCGCCGCGAGTATCTCGACAAATCCGTCCGCAAATGGTGAGAAGCGATAGGTGGTCGCGATATGCCGGTTAAGCGAAGCAGAATTGAATTGCGTTAATACAAACATCCGAATCACGTCGGAGTTGATGCAATTCGAAATCGGCACGTCCACCAACCGATACTTGCCGCCCAACGGCACCGCCGGCTTTGACCGCTGCGCTGTCAATGGAAACAGGCGGCTGCCTGCACCACCACCTAAGATCACCGCGAGCAGGCTGTGTCTGGAAGGCATAATTGATGGGCTGAGGATATAGGTAAGAGGCGAGCGGTTTCAAGCTCTCGATTGCTTATTGGACAGGTGTTTGAAAGTGTATGATGTGGACGAAGGTCACCATGAAACAAAAATACACGGCCAGCATTTGGCAAGAAGATGGATGGTTTATCGCCCAGTGCGTGGAGGTCGATGTTGCCAGCCAAGGAAAGTCTGAAACTGAGGCGCTCGACAATCTCCGCGACGCGCTTGAACTCCACTTCACTCCTCCGGTGGCAACGGTAGCGCCGCAACTTCGGTCGCTTGAGATCGAAGTAAGAGCCGCAGAATTTCAGCAACTCTAGTCAATTCTTCTTGGCAAAATAACCGGGCCGGTATCTCAGGTTCAATTTATCTTTCGCCAGCGCCGGGTTCGTGACTTCGATCTTCATCGAACGAAACTTGCCGTCGTGCGTCTTGTTAGTCGAACTGTAGGCGATGAGATACTGCGAACGAAGTTCCTGCTCAATCTCCTGAAAAGCGCTCACCATATCCGTGCTCTTCTTCGGAAAGAACGCGCGCCCGCCGGTCTTCTCGGTAATTTCTTCGAGCACCTTGCGGTTGATGCCGTCGTATTTTTTGTCGCCGATGCCGATGGCATATATCACCGTCTCGCTCTGAATGGCCGTATCAATGGCAGTCGAACGAGGTATGCGGCTGCTGGTGTCCTGGCCGTCGGTGAGCAGGATGATCGCGCGGCGCCGCTGTTGCAGACTGCGGGCCAGCACGTTGCGGCAAGCGACCGCGATCGATTCCCAAATCGCCGTGGTGCCTTCTTTCGGCGGCGCCAGCGTTCCCGGCCCCGATATCGTCGCGCCCAGCGCCGGCGCCGTCCCGTTGTACGCCGGGAAAGCAACTTCCACATTTTCGAGCGCGTGATAGATCGAAAGCATGTCGCGGGTCAGCCCCTGCTCGATGTGGGCGTAACCCTCGAAGGGAATGATCGCCGCTTGATCCCGGTCCGAGCGAATAACATTTTCAATGAAGGTGCGGGCCGCCGATTTTTCATCCGGCAGCGTGCGTTCTTCTGAAATGCTGACATCGATGACAAAGGCAATCGCCAACGGCCGATCGGTTTCGCGTTGAAAAGTAAAGATCGTCTGCGGCGCGCCGTCCTCGAGCACCCGGATGTCATTCTGCTGGAGGGTGGTGATGTAGCGATTGTTCCGATCGGTCGCGGTGAAGAGTAGATTTGTGAGATCCGTCTCAGTCCGGATCACGTCAACGTCCTGATCCGGCGGTGGCGGCGGCGTGGGCTTGGGCGTTTGTCCGTCTGTCTGCGAGTTCAGGATTAGCAGGACAAGGCAAATTGCGAATTGAAAAATGAAATTCGCAATTTGCGACCTGGTGAAGACTTCGCGCTGCCGGGTACCTGGTGAACCGTGGGGAGATGAAAACAATTTGCAATTTTCATTTTTCACTTTTCAATTTTCGAAAAACCGCTAATACGCCGCGGCGCCGCGCCCGTTCGTTTTGACGCCCGCGGCTTCCTGGGCGATCTTCACCCCGACGCTGGCCCCAATACGGGTGGCGCCCGCTTCGACCATGGCGCGCGCATCTGCCATGCTCTTGACGCCGCCTGAGGCTTTGACCCCCAGCTCAGAACCGACCGTGCGACGCATCAAAGCAATGTCTGCCACCGTCGCGCCGCCTTTCGAAAAGCCCGTCGAAGTCTTGACGAAATCAGCGCCGGCATTCCTGGCCGCCTGGCAAGCGCGAACTTTTTCATCATCGCTCAGCAAAGCCGTTTCAATGATCACTTTGCAGGTAACGTCGTACTCATGGGCCACTTCGACCACCGCCCGAATGTCGTGTTCGACCAGGCAGTCGTCACCGCTCTTGAGCGCGCCCACGTTGATGACCATGTCGACTTCGCGCGCGCCATCCATGATTGCGCGGCGCGCCTCGTAAGCCTTGACGTCAGGCAAGGTGGCGCCCAGCGGAAAACCAATCACCGTGCAGACCGGCACGCCCGACCCCTGTAAATGACAGGCGCAGGCCCGCACCCAGGTCGGATTTACACAGACAGAGGCGAAGTGATATTGCGCCGCCTCTTCGCACAGGTGTTTGATTTCAGTTTGCGAAGCATCCGGTTTCAGCAAAGTGTGATCAATCAAGCTGGCCCAATCACGCGCCGAGCCCGTCTGGCCCAGCACCAGACCGATGCGCGCCGCGCCGGCATCGACGACCCGATGCATCCGCTCCGGACAACGGTGAAAACACTCGGACGTGCAGCCGCACATCTTCGCCTGATCGTCCGCCTGGCCGTTGAGCCGCGCGTAAATCACGTCGGTGATCTGCTCGACTAACTGTTCAAAATCGCCGTTGTGTGAATAGGGCATAATGCCTGCTGATTTTAGCACGTGAGCCGGAGAGTCAATACCGCCTGGGTCCGAAGGTAGTGGTTCAGGTTGGAAAGCTTTCATTCACGACGGTGCTTTAGCCCGGCGTCGTCGCGCCTAGTTTTGGAAAGGAAACGTTCAAAACGGTTTCTGGTTAATTTGTCTCGCACGGAACACCGGGCTAAAGCCACGGTGTGAATCAGAAGTCAAAACTGGACCAGTGTCCGTCCGCGGAGATCACGATGCAAGCCGAAGTTTTCTCATCGACCCACTCGCTCACGCAGGTGGTACTTACCGATCGCTACCTTTGATACTGCCGCTCGATCGCTTCGATCTTTCCCACCCGCTTGCGGTGACGATCTTCGGTGAGATCGGTCGCCAGCCAGGCGCGGACAATTTCGCGCATCTGCTCGTTGGTAATTGTCTTGCTCCCGAGGGTCAGGACGTTCGCGCCGTTGTGTTCACGCGAATTGCGGGCCACCTCAACGGAATAGCACGCGGCGGCGCGCACGCCCGGCACTTTATTCGCCGTCATGGCTGAGCCGACGCCGGCGCCGTCGATCACAATGCCGACGTCGGCCGCATGATCCGAAACGGCGCGGGCCACGGCGTGCGCAAAATCCGGATAGTCAACCGCGCTTTCAGAATTCGTCCCGAAGTCGTTAACGCGATGTCCCAGGCCGGCGAGAAAACTCTTCAATTCTTCTTTCATCGCAAAGCCGCCATGATCGGCGCCGACCGCGATCGTTTTAGGTTGAGCCGACCCGCCGCGCGAAACGCGCCGCACGATCTCGATGCCGCGTTCGTTAATAATATCGGCCGCCAGCGGCGTCAAACGCGCGCCTTCAGCAATCCGCAACACCTCGCCGCGCTCAAGGCCGCGCACATCGTCTTCGGTGATGACGAGTTTGGCGGATTCGTCGCGTGCCACCTTCACACCTTTCCCTTCGTTTAGAGACGGGCCACTGCCCGCCGCCTTCGGGGACACGGTGGGCGCCGCCTCCGGTAGAGTCTTGCTTAATACATCTCTGACCAGGGCCCGAACTCTGTCTCTGGTTGCGTCGTCAGCCATTTTTTGGAGTGCGCCGGATTGAGGGCGCGTTGTATTTGCTTCTATTTCGAGTCCGGCGTTCAGCCAGTAAACGCGAACCTTCCAAACGAACGCGGCGTCAGGCCGCCGCGCTACACATCACGCCAGCGATTCGTCTCGCAGATCAAGCAATTTCGCAGCGGACGCCACCACCTGTCCGCCCTTCATCCTGAAATCGACGCGGCCCACATAGATACCGCTCTTGCCGACCTGGAAGACAATCGTGTCCTTGCCGTCAGGATTTTTCTGCACCACCGGCTTTTCCATGAAGGTGTGCGTGTGGCCGCTCGCGATAAAGTCGATGCCGCTGACCTGAGCTGCCACCTGCGTATCGCCAATTTCGTTCCCCCGCGGGTTCGCATAATAACCGAGGTGCGACATGCCCACGACCAGATTGCACTTCTCCTGGTCGCGCAGGGCGCGCACTACCCGGCGGGTCATTTCCACCGGGTCCAGATACTTCACGCCCTGGAAATTCTGCGGCGTGATCAGGTTGTCAGGACTGACGCCCAGACCGAAAAGCCCGACCCGCACATCGCCGAAAGTCCGCACCGCATAAGGCTTCACGCGCGTTTCCAGCGGCGTGCCGCGCACCTCGTAGTTCGCCGAAACAAAATCGAAGTTGGCGAATTTCATGGCGGCGGCCAGCGCCGCGACGCCATTATCAAAGTCGTGGTTGCCCAGCGTCACCACGTCATAACCAATCAACGACATGGCCTTGTATTCAACTTCACCTTTATAGAAATTGAAGTAAGGCGTGCCCTGAAAGACGTCGCCCGCATCGATCATCAGCGTGTTCGGATTTTCCTTGCGCACGCGCTTGACCAGAGTCGCGCGCCGCGCCACCCCGCCCTTGCCCGCGTATTGCTTGTCCCGTTCGTCGATGGGATCAATCTGCGAGTGGGTGTCGTTCGTGTGCAGGATCGTGATCAGCGTTTCCCCGGCGGCAACTTCCAGCAGTGGATCGCTCAAAGCGGACCACGCCCGCGCAGACATCAAGTTCGAGACGCCTCCCGGAAGCGCGAGCGCCACTCCACCGGTCAGGGATGTTTGCAAAAATCGTCTGCGATTAATCATGCCTGGCCTCCGGCGGATTCGCTGAGCCCGCTTGATCCAAAACGAAGCGGCTGTCGAGATTCGACTTGATGTCGCGGCCCGCGGCGGTTTCCTTCTTCACGTAATCAACCATCGCATCGCGAATCGTCAGACCCAACGGCTCGATCTTCTTTCCTTTGCCGAGCACCGAATAATTGCCTTCCGTATCAGACTCGACGTTTGCTGTGCGCTTCCACAGATAATCGATACAGATGACTTTGTAAGTTTCGTTGGGGTCGATTTCCTGCTCCTTGCCGTCAATCAACAGCCGCGCGCTTTCAAGTTGCGGCCGGTTGTCGGCGGTGTTGACGTACTTGATGCGCGCGCCGGCCTGGGCATCGCGATGCGAAACGACCTGCTTGAGCAGGGTCATCAACTGTTCGCCGGTCAGATCGAATTCAACCAGGGCATTCTCAAATGGCAGCAGTTCCCAGATGTCCTGGAGTCGCAGGTCGCCCTCGGCGATCGAGTTCTTGCGCAAGCCGCCCGCGTTGGTAACGGCCAGCGCTACAGAGCTGCCCAGCTTTTGCCGCGCCTCGAAAAGAATGCCGTCGGTCACGAAGTTGCCCATTGACCCGGCGCCGACACCGCCCTTGCGCAAATCGCCTTTCAGCTTGCCGATCACCGTGGCGAGTTCACGCACCTTGGGGGCATAGGCCACCAGCATCTGGTCGACGGCGGCGTCATCTTTGATTGACGAATCAATCTGCGTTTCGCTGACGCGCGCCGGAAGACTCCCGGTCGGCGACGGCGAACTCTGCGGTTTCGCGGCCGGCTGACTCAGCGCCGGCGTTGCGAGGGCCAACAACAGCGCGAACCCGCGGAGCCACAGCGGCAGATTCAGCCGCACGTGCTTGGTAACTAATCTATTCATCGTATTCGGAATTGAGCTGCGAACTTGAAAATATAACAACCAACGAGCTTTTTACGTTTGACCAGCTATGGAGAGCTTCAATAGTATCTCGCAGCATTGTTGAGGGCGCAATCGGGGTCAGTGGTCGTGGGCAGTGGGCAGTGGGCAGTGGGCAGTGGTCAGTGGTCAGTGGTCAGTGGTCAGTGGTCAGTGGTCAGTGGTCAGTGGTACGAGATTCAGGACGTGATGGGTTTCTGACATCCGACACCTGACACCTGACACCCGACACCCGTTACCCGCCCCCTATCGCTTTGGAGGAAATTACAAACAATGGCAACATCGGAAGCACGCATCATGTCTGAATTCAGCAACCCCAACCTTGATGTCTTGATTACGGCTGAAGAGATCCAACAACGGATCAGCGAAATGGGCGCCGATATCGCGCGCGACTACGCCGGACAGAACCCCTTGATGATCGGTGTGCTCAAAGGCGCCTGCACCTTTCTCAGCGACCTGATCCGCGCCGCGGACATTCAGCTCGGCATCGAGTTCATGGCCATCTCGAGTTACGGCGCGAGCATGCGCACCTCCGGCGAGGTCCGCATTCTCAAAGATCTGGATGTGGCCATCGAAGGGCGGCACATCGTGGTGGTCGAAGACATTGTCGACACCGGGCTCACGCTCAGTTACCTGTTACAGAATTTGAAATCGCGCGGCGCTGCCAGCGTGAAGTTGGCGGCTTTGCTCGACAAATTTGAACGGCGGGAAAAAGAAGTGCCGATTGATTATCTGGGTTTCAAAATTCCCGACAAGTTCGTCGTCGGATACGGACTCGATTTCGCCGAACGCTATCGCAATCTGCCGTTCATCGGCGTGGTGAAAGATCCAAACGCCTAACGGAGATTCCCTTCCGGCTTTGGGCTCGCCTCAAAAGCAGCACTCAGCAACAAAGCAGTTTTCATTCACACCCGGCTTCAGCCAGGTGTGAATAAAAGAGAAGGCGCGCTCCGGTTTGCGCATCCCACCATTTCAATTCGGTGAAGGGATCGCCGTTGGGTCGCGAGATTTTTTCCGAGATCTTGCGGGGATGAAGACCACTGCTGCCCGTTACTACAGTGCGGCCGTCGGGCGAGAAGGAAACCGATCGCACCGGTCCGTCGAAGCCGGCGATCGTCCGGCGCAAGGTTCCTGATTGAGTGTCCCAAAGCTCGACGCGATTGTTGACCCGAGATCCGCAGGCGATGGCGAGGACGCGGCCGTCGGGAGAAAAATCAAACGCAGTGATCGAGTTGTTCCAATCGGGAAGGTCTCGCAGGTTGCGACTGGTCTGTGCCTGTGGCGGCGCCGATGCAAAACCCGAGCAGCGCCAGAACGGCGCCACCCCATAACAGGATTGCCTTCACTGAGCGCATCCGGTTCAGGGGCTGAGCAATTGGCCCAGAAAACTTTCACCCGCGCGTAAGTTCAACTGGAAATTCTCCGCGATGGTGCGCCCGATGTCGGCCAGCGATCCGCGCGTGCCGAGATTTACGCCGGCCCGCGCCTGCTTGCCAAAAACGATCAAGGGCGCGTACTCGCGGGTGTGATCGGTGCCGGGGTAAGTTGGATCGTTGCCGTGGTCGGCCGTGATCATCAACAGGTCGCCCTCTTTCATAGCGCTCTCAATTTCCGGCCAGCGCGCGTCGAAATGCTCCAGCGCTCGCGCATAACCTTCCGTGTCGCGCCGGTGTCCGTAAAGCATGTCGAAATCAACCAGGTTCGAAAAAATCATGCCGCGCGTGTCGTCGTTCAGCGACTTGATTGTCTGGTCGATCGATTGCTCATTGTTCTTGGCCGTCAGTTCCCGGGTCACGCCTTGTGAGTCATAAATCGAAGCGATCTTTCCAATCGAAACCACGTCCAGACCGTTTTCACTCAACAGCGGCAGCAGATTTTCACGCGGCGGCGGCACCGCATAATCGTGACGATTCTCTGTGCGATAGAAAGCGCCCGGCTCACCGAGAAATGGCCGCGCGATTACCCGCCCCACCTCATGCTCGCCGCGCAGCAGGCCACGGGCGATCTCGCAAATCTCGTAAAGCTGTTCGAGCGGAATTACTTCTTCGTGCGCCGCGATTTGAAAAACTGAATCAGCCGAGGTGTAAACGATCGGCTTCTTCGTCTCGACATGCTCTTGACCGAGCTGTTTGATAATTTCCGTGCCGCTCGCGGGGAAATTTCCCAGGACTCCCGGCACGCCGGTCCCGGCAATGAATTCATCGATCAGTGATTGCGGAAAACCATTGGGATAAGTCGGGAACGCACGCTCCAAAATTATGCCCGCCATCTCCCAATGACCGGTGGTTGTATCCTTGCCGTTGGACTTCAGCGCGCACTTCCCATAGCCGCCGCGCGGATTGTCAATGGCCGTCACTCCGGCGAGCGGACGAATGTTTCCCAGGCCGAGCCCTTGCAAATTCGGCAGGTGCAACTGGCGCGATTCGCAGATGTGACCAAAGGTGTCTGAGCCCGCGTCGCCCCAATCAGGCGCGTCAGGCATCGCGCCGATACCGGCGCCGTCGAGAACGATCAGAGTTATGCGATTGAAAAAATTATTTTCCATTTTTCATTTGAGATTTTTCATTTGTCATTCAAGAACCGCAACCTGAACTAGGGACACGTGAGATAGCAATGACAGATGGCAGATGTCAAATGGCAAACGGAAAATGGCTCATTGTTTCGGGGCATAGTAACCGTCGCGCGCCCTCACACTCATGTCCTTCACCCCGCGCAGTTCAACCTTGATTTGCCGATAGCGTCCGTCACGGGCTTTATCGCTGGGATAATAGCCGAGGCTGTATTGCGTGCCGATTTCCGTGGCCACCTGGGCAAAGGCGGCGCTGGCTTGCTGCAGGGTGGCAGCCTCAAAATTTCGGCCGCCGCTGCCTCGAGCCAACTGGTCCATCTCGCGCCGGGCGAGGTTATAGAGTTGCCGGCTGATGTCCATGCGTTCGAACTGGCCCAGCTTGCAGAAGTCCTGATAATCGTTCTTATCTGCCGAGGGCACAAACAGGCGGCGAAAGCGCTCCAGTTGTTTCGCCGACAGCGTTAGGCGGCCGTCGTCCTGGCAGTCCTTCAACAAGCGATCTTCGACGTAGTCTTCGGTGCTGACTTGAATAAAGTAGGAAGCCACGCCGGCGCGGGCCAGCTTCGCGCGCGCTTCGGCAAAATCAGAGTTGCTGCTGGAATCGACGCCATCGGTCAAGGCCACGACGGCGCGTCTGCCGCGGAACTGCTCGCCCGGAGGATCACGAAAAACCTCGTCGCCAATCGTAGCCAGCGCGTCGTAGTAGGGCGTGCCGTTGCTGGTGCGCACATTCGCGATGGCCGTGCGCAGCACTGTGCGTTTGTCGGTCAGCCGCGTCAAAACGTCCACCGCCGCGGTCGGCCCTTTGGTTGATTCCTCATTATTGAAGGCCACGATGGCGATCCGGTCGCCGGCCCGCAGCGCGCTGATAAAGACATTCGCCGCATCGCGAATCAAGCCGAGTTCCTCGCGGGTTGAACCTGAAGTGTCCAGCAGCAGGGCAATCTCAAAAGGCGCCTCCGTGGTGGCGAAGTTCGTCAGGCGCTGCGGCTTCCCATCTTCGAAAACCGCAAAGTTCTCCTGCCGCAAGGTGGCAATCGGGTGGCCGGTTTTGTCGGTGACTACGGCCGGCACCGTTACCAATTGCGTTTCGACCTTTACCACATCGCCTTCGTCGACTTCTTCTCCGGCGGAATTGGCCGGCTTCTGGTCCGCAGGTTTCTGATTTGAATTTTGATTTGCGCCGACCGTGCGCGGACGTTGTTGCTGGTTCGTCTGCTGAGCGATTTGGGAACTGACCTTCGCTTGCAGGAAAAGCGGCGCGGCCAACAGCATCGGCCAAATAAGATGGATGACGAACCGCAATAGCTTTCGAGGTGCGCTCATTACTGAATATTGGTCGAGGCGTCCAGGGTTGAGCAGATAATAGCCTTAAACAGAGACCTGCCCAAAGCCCCAACGAGCGTCGGTGTGGAGCGCGGGCATCCTTGCCCGCAAAGCCGGCGCCGCAGGCTCAAAACCGTTCGCGCTCTGCGCTCATGCGGGCAAGGATGCCCGCGCTCCCCAGCGGTGGCTTCTTGACACCCTCGGATCCTTTCCTTAGGATCACACTTCGCCGTGACACTGTAGTTCCGAATTGATTTTTGAAAAGGGCACGTATGTCAATGGTAGACGGCTTCCCTTACAAGGAAGAGGTTGGGGGTTCGAGTCCCTCCGCGCCCACCAAGTGCAGAGATCAGAGGTCAGAGATGAGCGGTCAGCGTCCCCCGAGACGAAACTGACCTCTCATCTCTGGCCTCTGACCTCTGCCTTTATGCGGAGTCGTAGTTCAGTTGGTTAGAACGCCGGCCTGTCACGTCGGAGGTCGCGGGTTCGAGTCCCGTCGGCTCCGCCATTTATTAAAGCGGCTGCTTTCATTTGAAGAGCAGCCGCTTTTGCTTTTAGACTCGGCCCAATGATTCCGATCGATGCCGCAATTCAAATCGTTCTGCAACAGACCCGTCCCCTTGGCGACGAACAAGTGCCACTGCCGCTGGCGCTGAACCGCGTCCTGGCGGAAGACATCATCGCCGACACCGATCTTCCCCCATTCAATCGCGCCCAAATGGATGGCTACGCAGTGCGCGCCGCCGACGTGGCCCACACTCCGGCCAGGCTAAAAATTGTCGGCGAGTCTGCCGCCGGCGCCGGCTGGCATCACGAGATGGGTCCCGGCGAAGCAGTGCGCATCATGACGGGCGCGCCTGTCCCCGCCGGCGCCGACGCCGTCCAGCAGGTGGAACTAACGAAAGAGGCGGATGCGCAAGTCGAGATTCTTCAGCCGGTTGAATCAGGACGTTCGATTGTGCCGCGCGCCAGCGAGATCAGCTCAGGCGAAACCGTCCTGCGGGCGGGCGAACAGATCAATGCAGCGATGATTGCCACGCTCGCCTCATTTGGTTATGACCGGGTGAAGGTTGGCCGCCGGCCACGCGTGGCGGTGATGGCCACCGGCAGCGAGCTGGTCGATGCCGGGCAAAAACCCGGTCGCGATCAGATTCGCGATTCGAACAACTACACGATTGAAGCGTACGCGTCTCAAGCAAACGCTATCGTCGAACGGCTGCCGCTTGCCGGCGACGATACGAACGAATTGAAAACCCGGATCCAGGCAGCCGCCGAACGTTCCGATGTCCTGATAACTTCGGGCGGCGTCTCAATGGGTGTCTACGATTTCACCAAGACGGCCCTCAGAGAGCTGGGCGCTGAAGTATTTTTCGAACGCGTCGCGCTGCGGCCGGGCAAACCGACTGTCTTCGCGCGCCTGGGCCAGTCTCTCATTTTCGGACTTCCGGGCAATCCGGTTTCCGTCGCCGTAACTTTCAACCTGTTCAGTCGTCCGGCGCTGCTCGCGATGCAAGGGGCAACCAGGACCGTGTGGGCGCCCGACTATGCCGTGCTGGCCCGCGATGTGAAAGCATCGATTGATCGCGAAAGCTATGTACCGGCTATCTTACGCACCGACGAGAGCGGAACGATGTGGGCTGAGCCGTTGAAGTGGGGAGGCTCTTCGGACTTTGTTGGATTTGCCAAAGCCACGGGCCTAATCCATCTGCCCACCGGCCCGAAATTGCTGACTCAGGGAAACATTGTGAGAGTGCTGCGCTTGCCTTAGCCTCAATTACCTGGCTGGAGGTTCATTCCGCGGATCCCGAGCGGTCACGCAAACGCCGACCGGCTGGCCCGATTTCTGCGCGATGAAACCCTCAATCGAACCGCGTTTGATCGCAGAGAGCTCCATGCCTTGCGCGGAGACAGCTTCCTTCACCCAATTGTAAACCTTGCCCACCGGCACCCTGAGCTCTGCCTTTTCACCCGGCGAGACCGGCCGGTCTTCTCCGGAAATAACGAATGGGACTTGAACCGGAGTTTTAACTTCCCGCAAGTGAACGTCGACCTGAATAAATGCAAACGGTCGATCAGAAATATTCTTCACCACAAAAACCAGCTCCCTGAGGTCGGCCACAAAAGGCTCGCCAATCAAAACCGATCTTCCGTTGGCGAGAATTTCCTCCAGTTCGAGTTCGTAGTTGATCTTGGTGTCCGGGCCACGGCTTTTGGCGCAATTGAAGTTGGCGCGGTCTCCCCACTCAAGAGTTTTCGCGGCCTCCTGCGCCTGGCTGCTGGGCAGCAGCAACAAGAACATCAGCGGCAAAAGTGCCAGAGCTGATGGGCGGTCTAACGTCTTTAAGACAATCATGATTTCGCCTCAAAATATTTCTGCTGGACGCTGACTTATCCTTCGGCGATCAGTCATTCGACTATGTACCCGAACGGCTCGTTACCGGTACGGACACTCGTTGCGCGGATCACGCGTCTTCATAGATCCCGTCAGCATATGCTTTGGGTCCTCTGAGTCGCTGCCCACCGCATAAATGGATACCCGCCGAATTGTCTCTAAGTCTTTCCCTCGCTTTACCACGAAATCTCTTACCCAATCAGCAACCTTCTGGCCGCCCGCCAGCTTTAATTCGGCCTCTGCTCCCGGCAATATTGGTTCTGCTTTATCACCATCGGCTCTGGGCAAGACAAACGGTATTTGTGGGCCGCCGTCCTTTACTTCGGGCAAGGTTAGAGTGATCTGGACGAAACCGATGGCTTTATCAGAGACGTTCTTTACCCGAAAGATCAATCGGCGGATATCGCCAAGAAAGGGTTCACCGACCAGGATCGACTTACCGTCGATCAATATGTCTTCCAACTCAACGGCTTCGATTCGTTTCGCCCACGTCGGGGAAAGACTCCCGTTGTTGGGATTCCGATGATCTTCCCACTCCAGAGTCTTGGCGACTTCCTGGCCCAACGCGGCGGGCACGCACAACAGGATCCATAAGAGTGAAATGTAGAAGCGATTCATGGGCGATGTTCGCGTGATCATAATTCTGATATGCTCAGCCGAAAAAGGATGGCCAGCGCCGAAACAATCTTGGATGGACAAACTAGTCTGGATCGCCACCGCCAGCCGGTCCCGCTGGCTCACGAAGCCATCCACGACACGGTTCTAAGCATTCTCAAAGGTCTTACACGCGGTGTCTTGTTAGATGTTCCCGCAGGTGAAGGCGCTTTAGCGGCCCGCTTAATCGACGAAGGATTTGAGGTGCGCTGCTGCGATCTGTATCCCGAGATCTTTCGGCTCGAGAACGTCGAAATCCGGCGGGGAAACCTCGATGCCGAGCTCCCCTATTCTGAGGGCTCATTCGATTACGTGATCTGCCTGGAAGGTCTCGAGCACATCGAGAATCCGCAACAGGCCATGCGCGAGTTCGCCCGCGTGCTCAAGCCGGGCGGCCATTTGATTGTGAGCGTCCCGAACATTCTCAATATTGAGGAACGGCTCAAGTGGCTGCTCTATGGTTACACTTCGCATTTCAAACCTATCTCGCGGGCGGCCTCGGAACGGTTGGCAAACGAGTATGATGGCCGCGTCGAAATCGCCGCGCATGTAAATCCGATCGGTTATTCGGAATTGCGCCACATTCTGGAAAAGAACCGGTTCGAAATTATGAGTCTCCATCGGGATAAGCCTAAGTCAAACGCCTGGGCTTATTGGCCGCTGGTCATGACGATCAGACTTATCGCCAGACTGACGCCGACGCAGAAGCGCGCCGAACGCTGGACGGACGAGCTGGCTTCCCGGGAAGTTTTATTGGGCGGCAATACCCTGATTGTCCATGCCGTCCGGAGCTGAGGTATGACGCGACTCACACACATCGACGAAAGCGGTCGCGCCGCCATGGTCGATACCACTGAGAAAGCGGCCACCGCCCGGCGAGCAATAGCCTCTGCCCGCGTGCTGATGTCGGCTGAAACCGTAGCGGCGGTTCGCAATCATCAGACACCAAAGGGTGATCCGCTCGAGACGGCGCGGCTGGCCGGCATCGTCGCGGCCAAACGAACTGCCGACCTGATTCCCCTGTGCCATCCTTTGCCGTTAACCCACATCGATGTCCGCGTTGACTTGCGCGATGAGGGGGTTTATCTCGAGTCTGAAGTTGCCACCCACGCGCAGACGGGTGTCGAGATGGAGGCGTTGACGGCGGTCTCAGTCGCCGCGCTCACGGTTTATGACATGTGCAAGGCGCTCGATAAATCAATGACCATCGTGGATATCCGGCTCGAGTTGAAGACTGGCGGCAAGTCGGGCGAATATCGGCGCGAGCGCAATCCTCAGGGAACTACCTAGGGCGAATCCACGTTTAGCACGGTGACGCGGGGCAAACACGTCAGTACCGGCCGCGTCAGCGGGCGGAATCAAGCACAAGCCAGGCATTAGACCTATCCGCTCACGCCGACGGTACTGACCTTTGGCGCGGAGCGAACTTGGTAAGTCGCCTAAGTGCAAAGGGCTGGTAGGAGTGACCCAATGAAATATCAACTTTCAAATGATGCGCGGCCGCAGGCAATGACGTTGCTGCTGGCGGCAGTTCTTTCGATCGCCCTCTGGTTCATTCCCTTCGCCGAGATTCTGGCCTATCCATTCCGCATCTTTGTCACCTTCATCCACGAGGGTGGGCACGCCCTGGCCGCGCTGGCGACCGGCAATTCAGTGCAAAGTCTGAGCGTCGCCATGAATGGCAGCGGTGAAACCTACACGACCCAGGGCGGTCTCATTTCGCAGATGATCGTGTCCAGCGCCGGTTATCTGGGCGCGATGACCTATGGAGCGCTGTTACTGGTGTTGATTCGACGTTCAGTCGCCGCTCGGCTGGTCCTGGTTGGTTCGGCCGGCGTAGTGTTCGCGCTCACCACGATTTTTGGCCTGGTTAAGCCGCTTTTGAGCGGGACCTGGGGCACACTCAGCGGACTGCCCTTCACCCTCCTGGCCGGAATTCTGATATCTGCGGGCTTGTTCGCGGTCGCCAGATTCGCCTCGGCGCGCGTGGCCACCTTTCTGGTCAGCTTTCTCGCCGTGCAATGCGTGCTGAATGCGCTTTTGGATCTGAAAACAGTCTTCTTTCTTTCGTCGCCGTTTGCCGCCACCGTTCCCACCGATGCCTTGAACATGGCCAATGCGACCGGCGTGCCGGCGCTCTTCTGGTCAGTCCTTTGGATCGCCACCTCAGTGCTGATTCTCGGGGTGGCCGTCCGGCAGTATGTCGGATCGCGCCGCTCCGCGATCGGCGGCTCATCTGACCTGGCGCTCGGCAGCGGCACGAATGTTTTCTCGATGCCGGCGTTGCCATCGGCGCAAAGCACTTTCGACACCACCAGTCGACATAGTTCCTGATCTCGAGTTACCGCGCTCACGGGCCGTCTGACTGGGCCGATCGCGCCTTGCCTAGGTGGGATCGGGATCGTATAATCCATTTTCTTACTCGGATCTTCGGATTGCGTTATCCGGTGGGTTTTGGCCCACCCTTTCTTTTGGGCAAAAGAAGCGAGTTCGGAGCCCCGCCCTCAGGCGGCAACGGTAGGATTGAGGCCCGCCGAAAGGCGGAACTCCGAGCCACGACATGGAACCAGCGCCGGTCGCAGAACGCATTAATGAAATTGCTGAACAGGCGGCGATCGACCACGGACTTGAACTGGTTCATGCCGAAATAGCCGGCCCCGAAGGCAATCCGGTAGTTCGCGTGTTCATTGACAAGCCCGGCGGCGTCACTCACGAGGATTGTTCCCAGGTGAGCACGCAAATCGGAACGGTGCTGGACGTCGAGGATTTCATTCACTCGGCTTACACGCTGGAAGTTTCATCGCCGGGGCTGGAGCGCGGGCTTTATAAACTGGCCGATTACGAAAAGTTTAGCGGCAGGTTGGCAAAGCTCAAGACGCGCTCGCCGATTGGAAATCAGCGAAATTTTCGCGGCGTCATTGCCGGAGTAGCCGGGGACAGCGTGATTTTTGACGACCGCACCAGCGGCCGGGTGGAAATACCTTTTGCATTAATTGCGAAAGCAAACCTGGAAGTTGACGTTGAAACCGAGTTTCGCCAGGCACACGAGCGTGAAGCAATCGACAAGGATTTGATAAGCAAGAATCGTTAGAGAGGAACGAAGCGCGCCGACGCGCGCGCACTGCCGGCCGAGATGCCGGCTCTCCAACATGAGTACCAGCATTGCGCAAAACATTGAGGCCCTTTGCCAGGAGCAGGGCATAGATCGCGACTTAGTCATTGAAGCGATCAAGGAAGCCGTGCGCGCAGCGGCCAAAAAACAGTTCAGAGGCGGCGAAGACATTCAGGTCGATTGGACCCCTGAGACAGGCCTGGAACTGTCGGCCTCAAAAGTTGTCGTGGAAGAAGTCAACGACCCGTCCACCGAACTTTCGATCGACGAAGCCCGCGAACTCGGCGGCGACGAAGTCGAAGTCGGGGACGCCCTGCTGCTGCCTATGCCCATGGAGGAACTTGGCCGCATCGCCGCGCAGACTGCCAAGCAGATTCTGTTTCAAAAGGTCAGGGACGCGGTGCGCTCGAATGTCTACGAGCAGTACATCGATCGCGTCGGTGAATTGGTAAACGGCTTCGTCAAGCGGTTTGAGCGCGGCAACATGATTGTCGATCTCGGCAACCTCGAAGCCATCCTGCCTCGCTCCCAGCAGTCGCGGGGCGAGCAATGGAACCAGGGCGAGCGCATTCGCGTGGTCATCACCAACGTTTCCAAGGAATCCAAAGGACCGCAGATCGAAGTCTCGCGCACCTCGCCCGAGCTGCTCGAGCGTTTGTTCGAAATGGAAGTGCCGGAAATCTATGACGGCACGGTGGTCATTAAGTCCTGCGTCCGCGAACCGGGTGAACGCGCCAAGATCGCGGTAGTTTCGAACGAACGCGACGTCGACCCGGTCGGCGCCTGCGTCGGTATGAAGGGTTCGCGGGTCCAGGCAATCATCCGCGAACTGCGCGGCGAGAAGATCGACATTATCGAGTGGTCGGAAGAACCGTCCGTATTCGCCGCTAATTCACTTTCGCCCGCCAAGGTCAATCAGGTCCGCATCACCGACATCGAAAACCGGCAGATGGAAGTGATCGTGAACGAGGACCAGCTCAGCCTGGCTATCGGCAAGCGCGGACAGAACGTGCGGCTGGCGACGAAATTGGTCGGCTGGAACATCGATATCCGCAGCGAAGAAGAATTGAAGAAGGAAGTCGCCGAGGCTATGGGCGCGATGATCGCGTCCGGCGCTCCGGTGCCGTTATCGGCCATCGAAGGCGTGAATGCCCAACAGGCTGAGACGCTCGCGGAGCACGGCGTTATGGACATCGAGGGGCTGGCTAATACCACGGTCGATGATCTGGTTGAGTTCCTCGACGTCAGCCTTGACGAAGCCGAACAGATGCTGGCCGCCGCCCAAACGGTCATCGCCATGCGCGATCAAAACCGCCAGCCCGCTGATGAAGCAGCCGGTGAGACTGAGGGTGAAGCTCAAATGGATCAGCATGCAGCCTCAATCGAGGCGGATCCAAATGCGGCGCCGGCCGAGGTGGAGCCTAATGAGGAGATGATCGCCGCCGGTTACGACGAAGCAGTTGAAAACGGCGCTCCCTCGATTGCCGAAGAAACAATTAGGGCCGAAGACTCCGCGGATCCGGTCGCCCTTACCGAAGCCGACCCGATGACGGTCGATGAGTTGGTTTTGCAGCAAGCCGGACGCGATTTGCGTCCGGACGTGGTAACTCCCGCGCCAGACGCGCCCGTAGGCGTCGATCTCGACAAGGTTAGAGCCGCCGCGGAGGAAGAAACCTCGGCGGCGCCGGTAACAGAATCTTTCGCACCGTCTCCCGATGAAGTGGCCGCGACGGGCGAAACTGGGGAAGAAGAGAAGCCATGAAATGCTTCTAGCGCGGCCAAACATTGTCTGCGTACGCCGTAAACAGCGTGCGCCTCGCCTGCGAGCACTTTCGTAGCAGCGCTCTCGAACGCTGTCTGCGAACGGTTCGAGGCAATTCGTTCGCAAGCAGCAAGGAGCGCATGTCAGCAGTCACTTCAAAAGTTCGCCTGTACGATCTAGCCAAAGATCTGAAGATTGATACCAAGCGCCTCATCGAAGAGGTGCGGCGCGAAGGTGTGGATGTCAGCGTTCCTTCGAATTCAATTTCGAAGGAACTCGCGGAAAAAATTCGCGACAAGTATTTTCCCAAGCAGAGCATGGCGGCCAAGCGTGCGGTCAAGATCGTCAAGAAGGCTGCGCGTCCCGTCCATGAGGAAGAGCCAGCCCCCGCTGATGCCCCGGAAATCGCGGCCGCGCCGCCGGCAATCGAGCCGGAACCCGTGGACCTAGTTGAGGAACCCAGTGTGGCGCCGCCGCCTCCGCAGCAGCCGGCGCAGGTAGTTCGACGTCTGGCCCCGGCCGTCCGGGTGGTCAAACCGGAAGCGCCTCCGCCGCCCACCGCGGCGCCGGCGCCCGAACCGCCGCCAGTGCAACCGGTGGCAGCCGCACCTGTGGCCGAGCCGGCTCCGCCTGAGCCTCCGCCGGTCCAGGCGCCGCCTCCGCCTCCGGCGCGCCAGGTGCGCGTGCTGCGCCCGACTGCCGCCGCCTTGAACGCCGGCATTCGTCCCGGTGAACGTGCTCCAGCGCCACCGCCGGCGCCTTCAACTTTACGCAGCCCGCGTGAACGCGCGGCGAGAGGCCGCGTGGAATACACGGGCACGCCGGGCGAGACCGCCACCCCGCAGACCACCTATATTCCACCGCCCGATGCCGGGCGACGCCGTTCGCGCCGCGGATCGGCCCGCGGCGGCAAGCGTCCGGGTGACGGCAAGACGGGCAGACTGGATCGCGATTTTATTACACCTCCTGACCATCGCACGCTGGAAGAACGTATCGCCGGCCGCATTGCGGTCTCCGGCGACCTGAAGCCGGTGCGTTTGGTCGAAGGCTCAACCGTAAAGGAATTCGCGGAGAAACTTGGCATCAAGCCCAAGGAGGTGGTGGGCCTGCTGCTGCAGCGGGGCGTCTTTGCCACCATCAACCAGGCTCTCGATGACCACGTCGCCTCCGAACTCGGCAGGCGCTTTGGCTATAACGTGACCTTCGTGCCGTTTGAAGACATGGTCGCCGAAGAGGAGTTCGAAGAACTGATTGCGGCCGATGCCGACGATATTGAAGTGCCGCGGGCGCCGGTCGTCACCGTGATGGGCCACGTCGATCACGGCAAGACATCCCTGCTGGATGCGATTCGCACCACCGATGTCGCCAGCGGTGAAGCCGGCGGCATCACCCAGCACATCGGCGCGTACAGCGTCCAGGTGTCGAGCCCCGACAATCCCGAAGAGAAACGCCGCGTGGTGTTTCTCGACACGCCGGGCCACGAGGCCTTCACCCTGATGCGGGCGCGCGGCGCGAAAGCGACCGACGTGGTGGTGCTGGTCGTGGCTGCCGACGACGGAGTCATGCCGCAGACGATCGAAGCCATCGAACACTCGCGCGCGGCGGGGGTGCCCATCGTGGTAGCGATCAATAAGATCGACCGGCCCGATGCCAATCCCGATCGGGTGCGTCAGGAACTGGCGCAACAGGGATTGAATGCCGTCGCCTGGGGCGGCGAAACCGAAATGGTCGAAGTCTCGGCCAAGAAGAAGCAGAACCTCGACACTTTGCTCGAGACAATTCTGCTGACCGCCGACATTCTCAACTTGCGCGCCAGCACGACGCGTCTGGCCTCAGGCGTGGTGCTCGAAGCGAAACTCGATCGCGGCCGCGGCGCCGTGGGCACCGTCCTGGTGCAGCAGGGCACCCTGCGATCGGGTGATCCATTTATTATCGGGCAAATTTTCGGCAAGGTCCGGGCCATGTTCAACGATCGTGGCGAACCGGTTACCGAAGCCGGCCCCGCGACGCCGGTCGAAGTTCTGGGCCTGCAAGGAGTGCCGCAGGCCGGCGAGAACTTCCAGGTCGTAGCCGACATCGCGCGCGCGCAGCAAATCTCCAGTCACCGCCAGGC
>Ga0126383_10000138_pt1 | contig 35834 bp, 20 predicted proteins | sample PanSoiMetPlot_35_FD_96882 | JGI IMG/M metagenome (GOLD analysis project Ga0126383, IMG submission 96882) | Tropical forest soil microbial communities from Panama - MetaG Plot_35 | ecosystem: Environmental > Terrestrial > Soil > Tropical forest > Bulk soil | place: Panama | collected 2016-02-17 | reverse complement strand
GCGAAGGCCGGCAACATGCCGAACGATACGATTGACCGCGCGATTCGCCGCGGCACCGGCGAAGAAGAAGGCGTCAACTACGAAGAGATCACCTACGAGGGATATGGACCGGGCGGCGTCGCTCTGCTAATCCAGGCGGTGACTGACAATCGCAATCGCACCGTGGCAGAGCTGCGGCACATATTCTCAAAGAACGGCGGCAACCTGGGTGAATCAGGATCGGTAGGCTGGATGTTTGATAAGAAGGGCTACCTGGTAGTCGAGAAAGCGGCGAAAGCTGAAGATGAGCTTTTCGATCTGGCCATTGAAGCCGGCGCTGAAGACATTCGCGATGACGAAGACAACTGGGAAATCATCACCGCGCCCGATACTTTTGAATCAGTCCAGACCGCTATCAAAACAGCCGGCATCACCCCACAGGTGGCCGAAGTCGAAATGGTCCCGCAGAACTACATCAAGCTCGAAGGCTCCCAGGCCAGCCAGATGGTCAAGCTAATGGACGCCCTGGAAGATCACGACGACGTGCAGAAGGTTTCCGCCAATTTCGACATGAGCGAAGCCGACATGGCCGCGGCCTGACGGAACGCGCGCATCCGGCCTGCGGCGGCGGGCATCCTCCATCACTAGTGACACAACGAGGTTCAGCGTGTTAGATTCCGCCCGTGCGTGTCCTTGGAATCGATCCAGGCAGCGAAACTACTGGCTGGGGCGTAGTCGAAGGCGATGACAACGGCCAACGTTATCATCTAATCGAATATGGCGCAGTCAAACTGTCGTCAGCTTCGTCGTTTCCGTCGCGTCTCTTGAAAATCAGCCGGGCGCTGGAAGAAATCATCGATCAACATCGGCCCGATGCTTGCGCGATCGAGGAGGCCTTCTACTCGGTCAATCCCAAAGTCACGCTGAAATTAGGACAGGTGCGCGGAGTGGCCTTGCTGGCCGCCGAAAGGGCCGCTTTACAGATTGGCGAGTATTCACCACGCCTGGTAAAGCAGACCATCGCCGGATACGGAAACGCCGAGAAGCAGCAAGTCCAGCAAATGGTCCGCGTGTTGTTGTCGCTGGCGGCCGTTCCCGAACCGCACGATGCCGCCGACGCGCTGGCAGTAGCCATCTGCCACTTCCATCACGCGGGCGTAAAGCAGCGGTTGGCCTCGGCTATTTCCATTTAAGAAAGCGCCCTCGCAGTCAGACCTGCGGTCGCCATCCGCCGGCGATGTGATAAGGCTTTCGCATTAGAATTATGATTTTCGATTGTCGCCGCGTTATTACCCTGAGCGTACTGGCTGCGCTTGTGGTGGGTACCGCCATCGCTTCACGCCGGACCGGCGCGTCATCGCCCCCCGAAAATTCGCCGCTCCCGGTTCCCCGGAACACCGTCAAGAAACCACGGGCCTCGAAAAATCTTCTTTCTCAGTCCGGCCAACCGCCGGATCCGGTTGCCGAGAGGCCGGCGCGTCGCGAATTCACTGTTTATCGGAATGAGATGGGTGAAATCGTCTGTCGCGAAGCCACTCCGAATGAAATAAAAGCGCGTGAAGGAGCCGATCTCGCCAAACTGGGCCTGCGCCGGATAAACCATCTGGATCTGGATAAGACGGGCACGCGTCAGTCGCCTGAGGCAACCAACCTGGTCATCGTGCTGCGGGCAACGCAGCAACTACAACAGAACGGCGCCGCCCTCCTGGCTTTCAGTCGCGCAGCACAGAATTGGGAAAACGTGATCATGTCGCCGATCACGATCTATCTCGACGTTGATTTTGGCGCCACCAACTTTGGACAGGCCTGGCCTTCCGGCGTCCTGGGCGCAACCCGTTCGCCGAGCAGCCACTATCCATATCCATCGGTGCGGGGAAACCTGATCGCCGAGGCGGATGGCGAGGGCAACGCGACGAAACAGGCAATCTTCAATTCGTTGCCGACTATGACCGTGCCCACGGATCTGGGAGATTCAGGCGCCGCCGACGTCTCAAATTCCATCGCCCGGGCGATTGGCTTGTTACCGGCGACGGCCCAGTCCAGTGACGACGCGGCCAGGATCTCTTTCAATTCGAACTTCACCTTTGATTTCGATCCCAGCGATGGGATCAACGGCGATGCGATTGACTTTGATGCCGTCGCCACGCATGAGATCGGCCACGCTCTGGGATTCAATTCAGATGCCGGCTTGAATCTTCCGCGGCCGTCCGTGTGGGATCTATATCGCTTCCGCAACGGCACGACCAGTTCGAGCTTTACGGCGGCGCAACGAATTCTGACCATCGGAGGATCGCCTGATCCGCTGCAGTACGACTTCGTTCCCGGAAATTCGCAGTTGGGTTTGTCGACTGGCGGCCCGGCCGGATCAACGGCCAACGGCGGCGACGGCTGGCAATCAAGCCACTGGAAACATGTCAACGGGTGCGGCACGCCGATTGGCATTATGGATCCAGCCATTTCCAACGGCTGCCGCCGAACGATTAGCAGTAGCGACCTCCTGGCGCTGTCATCGTTCGGCTACAACTTAACCAACAATAATTCGCCGCCAGCGCCACCGCCGGCGACGACGCCGGCGAACGACAACTTTGCCAACGCCCAGACCATCAGCGGTTGTACCGGCACCGTAACTGGAACCACCTTTGGCGCCACCACCGAAACGGGCGAGCCCAGCCACGATCCAACCGATGCCTCTTCGTTAAGTCCCGGTCATACTGTTTGGTACCGGTGGCAAGCGCCGTCATCCGGAAGCGTCACCATGACGACCGCGGGCAGCGACTTCGACACGATATTGGCGATATACACGGGCACCGGCGTTGGGTCGCTAACCAGAATTGCGTTTGATGATGAAGCAAAACCCGGTGTTCACACGAGTCGCATAACCTGGGATGCAGCCGCCGGCACAACTTATCAAATCGCGATTGATGGATGGGGTGGCGACCTGGGTGACGTCCAGCTTAACTGGACGGGTTGTGGGATCAATGCGCCGCCGGCAAATGACTACTTTGCCAATCGACAAACGTTAAGCGGTTGTTCTGGAAGTGTCACGGGTTCGACCGTGAACTCAGACGCCGAGCCAAACGAGCCGAATCACTTGCCGTCCGATCCGGCGGCGCACTCGCCCGGGCATACTGTCTGGTTCAAATGGTCTATACCTACTAATTCGCCCGGGCAACTTACCGTAACCACCGAAGGCAGCGATTTTGACACAATTCTGGCAGTCTACGATGATCCCGGGCCCAGTAACGGAGCCGTCGGCGTTGGGTCGCTGATTCGGATGGCGTCGAACAACGATGCCTCACCCGGCACTCTTACCAGTTCGGTTACCTTCAACGCGAACCCCGGCTCACTCTACGCGATTGTGGTGGACGGTTGGGATGGAGCTGTCGGTAACTTCAAACTTAATTGGAGTGAGACAAACTGTGTCACGCCATCACCCACGCCCACGCCCATTTCGTGTCCGGGACAGTTGATGGTAAACGACACCGGAGACGCCGACGATGCTAATCCAGGCGATGGGGTCTGCGCCACGGCGGGCGGCGTCTGCACGTTTCGAGCCGCATTGCACGAACGAGAGTCCCGTCCTTTATGCGATCCGGTGACGATTAATCTCAGCGGCGTGTCGGGAACGGTTAATCTCAATAGCCCACTGGGCCTAATCGTCCATAACGTGCATATCGTGGGGCCGGGTCCGGATAAACTGACGATCCAGCGAAACCCGGTAGCGGGTACGCCCAACTTCGGGATTTTCTCATTTGATTACTCCAGCACATCTACGATCGATGGAATTACCATCGCGAACGGTTTGGCCGCCAGCGGTGCGGGTGGCGGTGGGATTCATAACCTGGGGACGCTTTCGCTCATCAATGTCAGCGTAGTTAACAATCAAAGCCTGGGCGTCGGCGGCGGAATCTTCAATGATGGGGGTACGAGTGGCGTAGCCGGCGTGATGAACGTACTCAACAGCATTATCAGCGGCAATCAAACAGTTTCCGGATCCGGAGTGCCCAGCTGGGGTGGAGGCATTCTTCATAACGGAGCGATGCTGACCATTGTCAACAGCACGATTAGTGGAAATAAGACCGGAGACGCCACGGTGAATTTCCCCTCTGACGGCGGCGGCATTGGGGTGCTTAGCGGGACAGTTAGCCTGGTTAACTGCACTGTCGCAAATAATCAGGCCGGCAAAACCGGCCACGGTGGCGGTATTGGTGCGGACGGCAAACCGGTGGTTAATCTCCAGAACACGCTGATTGCCAACAACACCGGCGGACCAGGGAATTCCAGTCCTGACTTGTTCGGCACATTTTCGTCGCATGACTACAATCTGATCAGCAATTCATCAGGGGCGGCGTTCACCGGCCCGGTGGCGCACAACATTACAAATGTAAATCCGCAGATAGGCCCACTCGCTTTCAACGGTGGACCGACAATGACGCATGCGCTGTTTCTCGGCAGCCCGGCGCTTGACGGCGGCAGCAACGCGCTGGCTCTCGATCAGGCAAATGTTGTCTTAACCACGGATCAGCGGGGGACTGGCTTTGCTCGCATTGTCAACGGCACGGTTGATATTGGCGCCTTTGAAAACAGCGGGCCGCCGCCGACCCCCACGCCCACACCGACGCCGACACCGACGGCTTCCCCGACACCGACGCCAGGCCCAAAACCTCCATGCAGTGACGACGCGTGGTGGGCGACCAGTACGACCAACGCTCCGGCCGGGCGCCTTCGCCATACGGCAGTATGGACGGGCCGCGAAATGATAGTGTTTGGCGGCCAGGATGCGAACTTCAATACCATCAGCGGTGGGGCCCGCTACAATCCGCAGACGGACACCTGGACACCGATCAGTTCGGTTAATGCGCCGAGCGCGCGTAGTGGTCACACCGCGGTTTGGACTGGGACTGAAATGATCATTTTCGGCGGATCCAGCGGCGGTAATTATTTCTCCGACGGCGCCAGATACAATCCTGTGACCGACACGTGGACACCAATCAGCGCCGTCAATGCGCCGGCCGGGCGTTCCTCTCACGTGGCCGTCTGGACGAACACGGAGATGATTGTCTGGGGAGGCAGTAACAACACCGGCATCATCACGACCGGCGCCCGTTACAATCCCCAAACCGACAGCTGGATCCCGATCACCAACACCAACGTTCCGATACCACGGTTTACGCAAGCAGTCGTCTGGACCGGAAACGAAATGATCATCTGGGGCGGCAATGGAAACACTTTCACCAACACCGGCGGAAGATATAACCCCAGTACTGATTCATGGACGGCGACCAGTACCGTGAATGCGCCTTCGGCGCGAATCGCGCCCACCGCTGTCTGGACCGGCGCTCAAATGATCGTGTGGGGAGGCGCCGAAATCGGCGGCATAATTGTCGCGACCGGCGCGAAATATGATCCCGGCGCCGACAGCTGGAAGCCTATGGCGAACGCTCCCGAAGCTCGCTCGGGGCACCTGGCTGTTTGGACCGGCAAGGAGATGATGGTGTGGGGTGGATCGTCAACTGCCAGTGGCTTCCCGAATATTGGCGAGCGGTACAATCCCGCCACGGATAGTTGGATTGCCGCCTGCGATACCAACGCGCCGGCAGCCCGCGCCAATCACACCTTAATATGGACGGGCAGCGGGGCGATTGTCTGGGGCGGCAATCCCAGTCCTACGTCAAGCCCTTTCAACACGGGCGGCAGATATCTAATCCCGGCAAACCCGATCGATGCCTCGAACTACTTTGTGCGTCGCCACTATCTCGATTTTCTCAATCGCGAACCCGATGTTTCAGGTTGGGATTTCTGGGCAAGTCAAATCCTGGCCTGCGGCACTGATGCTCAATGCACTGAGGTGAATCGCATCAATGTCTCCGCGGCATTCTTCCTTTCGATTGAATTTCAGGAGACCGGGAATGAAGTCTACAAGATGTACAAGGCAGCCTTCGGCAATCTCCCGGGGAAACCCGTGGCGGTGGATCGCGCGACCTTCCTGGCCGATGCGCGACAGATACAATCGACGCCGGCGCAGGTGATTGTGGCCCAGGACAATTGGCAGCAGCAGTTGGATATCAATAAGCAGGCGTTTGCGTCGGCCTTTGTGCAGCGGCCGGCTTTTCAAACTGCGCATGCCAGTCAACCCTCGGATCAATACGTGAATTCACTTTTCGCTAACACTGGGGTGACACCGACAACGGCAGAATTAGTCGCGGCGAACAACGCGTTCGGGACAGCCAGCAGCACCGGGGGCGCCAATGCCGGCCGCGCTGCCGCTTTGCGCAGCGTTGCCGAAAGCGCTTCAGTCACCAAGAAACTGAAGAACGAAACATTCGTGCTGATGCAATACTATGGATACCTGCAAAGGAATCCTTACGATCCACCGGAACCAACGCTCGATTACGCTGGCTACAATTTCTGGTTGAATAAACTGAATCAATTCAACGGCGACTTTGTCGCAGCCGAAATGGTTAAGGCCTTTATTTCGTCGACCGAGTACCGGCAGAGATTCGGACCGTAACCGAACTGCGATCTTAATCGAAATCAGAATGGTTCATGGTGATTTAGGCTTAATCGAATTAGTAGATTAGAATTCCCGGCTTACGAATCAACGGGTTTATGGCTTTGGATTTCCGCCGCGTTGTAGTGCTCGTCTTTGTCGCCGTGCTGGTCGCAGGAACTGCGATTGGCTCACGGAGATTTGCAGTCCTGCTGCCGGCGAGCGAGATCGAGGCGGTCCGATTACTCGAAAGTGCGCGACCCGATCGTCCCGGCAAAGCGGCTCCCCACCACGCCGCGCAATCCACGGCAACTCCGGAGGTAGTCAAACCCGGGCGCCGGCAGTTCACCGTGTACCGAGCCCCGTCCGGTGAATTGGTCTGCCGCGAAGCTACCGCTGAAGAGATCAGAGAGCGCCAATCAATAGATCCGCAAACGCGCGGCCTGCGCCGAATCAACCACTTCGAACTCGATAAATCTGCCAGTTCCCAGGCCCCCGAAGCGAGCAACCTGATCATCGTGCTCCGCGGCACTCAGCAATTGCAGCAGAACGCCGCGGCCACCGCTGCCTTTAATCGGGCGGCGCAGAATTGGGAGAACGTGATCATGTCGCCCGTCACCATCTATATCGACGTGGATTTCGGGCCGACTGATTTTGGCGATCCCTGGCCGGACAACGTGCTGGGCGCGACCGGATCGCCGAGTGGCGCGTTTTCATATCAGGCCGTGCGCACGGCCCTCATGGCCCAGGCAAACAGCGAAGGCGATGCGACCAAGTTCGCCGTCTTTAGTTCGTTGCCGCCAGTCACCCTGCCCACTGATTTGGGAGATGGCAGTGGCGTCGATCTTTCAGATTCAATTGCCCGCGCGATTGGCTTGTTACCGGCGACTGCCCAGCCGGCAAATGACGCATCTCAGATAGCCTTCAATTCAAATAACACCTTCGACTTCGACCCCAGCAATGGCATAACCGCCAACGCGATCGACTTCGAGGCGGTCGCGACCCACGAGATTGGTCATGCCCTGGGATTTGATTCAGACGGCGGCTTGAATCTTCCCCGGCCGACCGTCTGGGATCTTTACCGGTTCCGTACCGGCACGACGGCGTCGACATTTCCATCTGCGCAGCGAATCATAACCGTGGGCGGCTCGCCCGACCCGCTGCAATTTGATTTCATTCCCGGCAATCCGGAATTGGGACTATCCACCGGTGGGCCAACCGGTTCCGACGCGCTCGGTGGTGATGGTTGGCAGTCGAGCCACTGGAAACACGTCGATACGTGCGGGGGGACGATCGGAATCATGGACCCGGCGATTCCTGAGGGCTGTCGCCGGACCATTACCAGCAACGATCAGCTGGCGCTGGGTTCCTTCGGATACAACCTGACGAACAACAATGGGGCGCCGGCGGCGGCCTCGCCGACCCCGCCGGCAAACGACAACTTCGCGAATGCGCAAACCATCACGGGATGTTCCGGCAGCGCCGGCGGCACCAGCTTTGGCGCCACCAGCGAAAGCGGTGAGCCCAGCCATGACCCAAGTGATGCTACTTCGCTCAGTCCCAGCCGCTCGATCTGGTTTCAATGGCAGGCGCCGTTTTCGACGGCGACCACTATCACCACACTGGGTAGCGACTTTGACACGGTAGTTGCCGTCTACACCGGCAGCGCAGTCGGTTCGCTGACGCGCGTGGCTTTCAACGACGATCAGGTGAACGGTTCGGTCCGCACCAGCAAGCTGACCTTCAATCCGATCGCGGGAACGACTTACAAAATCGCAGTCGATGGTTGGGGTCGTGACGCCGGCACGGTCAAACTCAACTGGGATGGTTGCCCGACCTCGACTCCCAGTCCCACACCGACCCCCACGCCGACACCTTCGCCGTCACCCACCCCCACGCCGACTCCGGATCCTCCATGCAACGGCATCTTCGCGGTCACCGATAATGGTGATGCTGACGACGCAAATCTCGGTGATGGGTTGTGTCTGACTGCCGGTGGCGCTTGTACCTTACGCGCGGCAGTGCAGCAGTCGAATGCGATGCCCAAATGCGGCCCGGTGAATGTGAACCTGCAGGGACGCAGCGGCACGATCACTCTGGGTAGCGCGTTGGGCGTGATAACTCATGGCACTACCTTCAACGGACCTGGCGCCGATCGGCTGACCATCCAGCGCAGCAGTGCGGCCGGTACTCCCCCGTTCAATATCTTTGTCATCAATTTCGGAGTCGGCGTTTCGATCTCCGGAATCACCATTTCAAACGGTGTGGGCGCCACCAATGCCGGCGGCGGAGCCATTCACAATTTTGGCATCCTCACGCTGGCCAACAGTGCGATCAGCGGGAATCAATCTCTCGATGGTGGCGGCGGCGGAATCGTCAACGATAGCGGCGGCTCGTTGAACGGCGGGACCATGGTGATTCTCAACAGCACGATCAGCGGCAATCAAACTACGGCCGATACGAACGGTGGAGCTCGGGGCGGCGGGATTTTCAATTCCGGCACTTCACTGACGATCATTAACAGCACCATCAGTGGAAACAAGGCCGGTGACGGTGGACTGGTGACCCCGGACGGGGGCGGCATTTTCAATTTCAAAGGTGCGGTGAAGTTGATCAATTGCACTGTCACCGCCAATCGCACGGGAATAACGGGCCGTGGCGGAGGCATCAATTCGAATCTTGTCTTCGGCGGATCGACGAGTTTGCAAAACACCATCGTGGCGAACAATTTCGATGGCAGTAATGGCGCGGCGCCCGATGTTTCAGGTCCATTCGTTTCGCGTGATTTCAATCTTTTCGGAAGCACCGCGGACGCCACCTTCTCCGGGTCCCTGGCTAACAGCATGCAAACCTCAAACGCCGGGCTGGGTCCCTTAGGCAACAATGGCGGGCACGTGATGACGCACGCGCTGCTGCCCGGCAGTCCGGCCAGAGACCGCGGCAGCAATTCGCTCGCGGTGGATGATATTGGTCAGGCCCTGGGGACCGACGGGCGCGGCTCCGGATTTGCTCGCATCTTCAATGGCACGGTGGACATCGGAGCTTTTGAAGCGAGCAATTCGATCGACTTGGCGAACTTTTTTGTGAAGCAGCACTATCTCGACTTTCTTAACCGGCAACCCGACCAAAGCGGCCTCGATTTCTGGACCAATGAAATCACCTCATGCGGCGCTGATGTGCAGTGCGTCGAAGCCAAGCGCATACACGTGTCGGCGGCGTTCTTTCTCTCGATAGAATTCCAACAGACGGGCAACCTCGTCTACAAGATGTACAAAGCTGCATTTGGAAATGCTGCGGGTAAACCTGTAGCGGTGGATCGGGCGCCATTCCTGGCCGACACCCGGCAGATTCAATCGACACCCGTGCAGGTGATCGTGGGTCAGGGAAATTGGCAGGCGCAGATTAATACGAACAAAGATGCTTTCGCGCTGGCCTTTGTGCAGCGGCCTGCGTTTCAGGCGATATACGGAAACAACAACGACGCCGCGAGCTATGTCAGTCTGTTATTCAGCAAGACTGGGGCCTCACCCCTGGCCGGGGAAACATCCGCGGCGATTGCGGCCTTCACCACCGCCGGCGGCGGTAATGCCGGGCGGGCGGCAGCGCTGCGCAGCGTGGCTGAAAGCGACTCAGTCACCACCAAGCTGAACAACGAAGCCTTTGTGCTGATGCAGTACTTCGGATACCTGCAGAGAAATCCGTACGACCCGCCAGAGCCAACCCTCGATTATGTCGGCTACAATTTCTGGTTAAATAAACTGAATCAATTCAACGGCGACTTCGTCGCTGCCGAGATGGTCAGGGCCTTTATCTCTTCCACTGAATACCGCCAGCGATTCGGACCTTAACCCCGGCGAACCTTTCCGCCGATAATTGCAACTTAGCTCTGTTCCTATACGGAGTTTCGCTCGGCGGTCTCCAATTGTTACGGTTAGTGTCGTGCCTCGCCTGGCCTCAAATGTTTTGAGGACCAGGAAATACGCCTCATCAGCCCCGATTGGTTCGATAAACTGGTCTATTTCGGTTTCCCGGCTCATTAATTATCAGGTTGTTATGATCTCAGATTACCGCCGCGTTTTCGTCTTGGGTGTAGTCGCTGTTCTGCTTGGCGGAACCGCGATCGCATCAAGGAGTTTTGTCGTCGTCTCGGCGGCTGGGAATGCAGATGGGGCCCGCCTGCTGAAGGCGGAGCGCCGGCGCAGCAGCCCAGCTGCCGGGTACGCGGCGCAGTCGCCGGCGGAAACGCAGGCGACGCCGGGGCTCACGAAATCGGCCCGTCGCGAGTTTACCGTGTACCGCGACGATTCCGGAGCGTTCGCTTGCCGCGAAGCCACCGCGGAAGAAATCAGAGAACGGCAGGCGGCCGATCCGCAAAAGCTTGGTCTGCGCCAGATTAATCACCTCGGCCTCGACAAGTCCGCTGGCGCGCCGGCCCCGGAAGGGACGAACCTGATCATCGTGCTGCGGGCGACGCAGCAATTGCAACAGAACGCCGCGGCCACGGCCGCGTTTAATCGGGCGGCCCAGAATTGGGAAAGCGTGATCATGTCCCCCATCACGATCTACATCGACGTAGATTACGGGGCGACGAACTTTGGGCAGCAGTGGCCGGCGAATGTCCTGGGCGCGACCGGCTCTCCCAGCACCAATTTCGGTTATCCGACGGTCCGCACCCTTTTGAACGCAGAAGCGACCGGTGAAGGAAATGGGACCAAGCAGGCGATCTTCAATGCGCTCCCCACGGGTGTGATTCCCACCGATCTCGGCAACGCGGACTCTGTTGATCTGTCGAGCTCAATCGCGCGCGCCATTGGATTATTGCCGGCCACCGCCCAGCCCAGCGATGACGCGGCCCAGATCGCTTTCAATTCCGCCAATACATTTGATTTTGATCCGTCGGATGGCATCACCGCCGGCGCCATCGATTTTGATGCGGTCGCCACGCACGAAATCGGACACGCGTTGGGGTTTGACTCCGATGGAGGCCAGACCGCAGCGCAGTCCGCACCGCAGGCCACCGTCTGGGATTTCTACCGCTTCCGCACCGGCACTACGGCATCGACATTTTCCACAGCGCAACGAATTCTGACGATCGGTGGCTCGCCCGATCCGCTGCAGGTCGATTTCATTCCCGGCAACCCGGAACTGGGATTATCGACCGGTGGCCTGAATGGGTCCCGGAACAACGGCGGCGATGGCTGGCAATCAAGTCACTGGCGACACGTTTCAACTTGCGACGGCTACATTGGGATCATGGATCCGGCTATCAGTAACGGTTGCCGCCGGACGATCACGAGCAATGACACATTGGCGTTGACTTCCTTCGGATACAATCTGTCAAACAACAACCCGCCCCCGTTGCCCACCCCGCCCGCCAACGACAACTTTGCTAACGCACAAACAATCTCAAATTGTTCGGGAAGCGTAAATGGTTCAACCATTGGCGCGACCAGCGAAGCCGGTGAACCTAATCATGATCCCGGCGACTCCACGGCGCTGACTCCTAACCATTCAATTTGGTATCGATGGCAGGCGCCGTCATCGGCGAGCGCCACTATCACCACCGCCGGCAGCGATTTCGATACGATCATGGCGGTTTATACCGGGACCGCCTTAAGCACTTTGTCGCTGTTGAAATTCAACGACGATGTCCAGGACGGCGTGATCCGGACAAGTAGCGTCAACTTCGCGGCGACCGCCGGCACCGTGTACTGGATTGCGGTCGACGGGTGGGGCGGAGATAAGGGAACGGTTACCTTGAATTGGTCCGCCACGGGCTGTGTGAATCCCAGCCCAACGCCGACGCCGACACCAGCCAACCCGATTGACGACGCCTCGTTCTTTGTGAAGCAGCACTATCTTGATTTTCTCAACCGTCAACCCGATCAGGCCGGGTGGGACTTCTGGACGCAGGGCATTACTTCATGCGGCGCCGATGCACAGTGCATTGAGGTCAAGCGCGTCAACACTTCCGGAGCGTTCTTCCTTTCGATCGAATTTCAGCAGACGGGAAACCTCGTCTACAAAATGTACAAGGCGGCGTTTGGAAATCTGGCCGGGAAACCGGTAGCCGTCGACCGTGCGCCGTTCATTGCCGACACGCGCACCGTGCAGAGCACCCCGGCGCAGGTAATTGTCGGCCAGGGTGATTGGCAGAACCAGTTGAATGCTAACAAGCAGGCGTTTGCGCTCGCGTTTGTGCAGCGACCGGCGTTCCAGACGACGCGCACTGAAACAACTGCGACGGCGTTGGTGAACGCGCTCTTCGCCAACACGGGCGCCACTCCCACCTCGGCAGAAGTGACGACGGCGGTCAACGCATTCAACGCTGCCGGCGGAGGTGATGCCGGCCGGGCCGCGGCGTTGCGCAGCGTCGCCGAGAGCAGTTCCGTGGCCGCCCAACTTAATAACGAAGCTTTCGTCTTGATGCAGTACTTTGGGTACCTGCAAAGAAATCCCTACGATCCGCCGGATCACGACTACTCGGGATTCACCTTTTGGCTGAACAAACTAAATCAATTCAACGGCGACTTCATCGCTGCCGAAATGGTCAAAGCTTTTATCGCTTCGACTGAATACCGGCAGAGATTTGGGCCATGACGCATTGCGCTCTGGCGGCACATCCAACAGCGCCCCAGGAGTCGTCGCCGCGCTGTGTCAGTACCGGAGCGGTTGCGACGGATTAATACCCTGCTGATTGCTGGAAGATTCCTCCTGATCCCGTCGCCACCGCTCCGGGTACTGAGACGAAATCGCCGCCCATCTCGACGTTTGGTAAGCCCCCCGGCGGGCAGTGATTAGCGGCCGGACTGCACATCCCGCACTAAATATTTCCAGTCAGCCTTACTCCGTGTTAATAATCTCCGCGCTGGGTCGTTTTATGGGCGGAGAAGATTTTCAGGAGGAAGCTGTGCTGGCTGCCGTCAAACCGCTTAAATCAACCGCCGATTATCCGGAATCCGCTGATTCGAACCTGACGACGCAACCTCCGTTCAAGGGGACCCATGCGCCCCTGAACGGGGCGCGGACTTCGGACGGCAGCGACCCGGCAGCGGGTGTGCTGGAAAATCTTTTTCGCGAACATCATCAGCGCGTTTTCCGGACGGCTTATCGCGTGACCGGTAGTACCGCGGATGCCGAGGACGTGCTGCAGACTGTTTTTCTGCGCGTGGCTCGAGGGCAGGAGACCGCCGCCGCGGCTGACAACGCCGAAGCATATTTCTGCCGGGCCGCGGTCAACGCGTCGTTGGATTTGTTGCGCAGCCGCAAGAGATCGAAAGCAGTCGCCATAGATGACTTGGAAAGCGAAGCCAGCGTCGCCGCTACGGTGGCGAGCAGAACTCCCGAAGCGCACCAGGAAGACCGCGAGCTGCGCAAATTGATTCGTCAAGCCGTGGCCAAACTCGGCGATACGGCCGGACAGATGTTTGCGTTGCGATATTTCGAAGGCTATGGAAACGCAGAGATTGCGCAGATCATGAAAACGTCCGCGCTGGTGGTGGGCGTGACGCTGCATCGAGCGCGCGCGCGTCTGCGGAAAGAGATTGGGCAATACGTGAAAGCCGGAGTCAGAAGTCAGGAGTCATAAGTCAGAAGATAGGCGCAATCATTGGGGTGAAGATCATGAAGAAAAGAGAACTCGAAAATATTCTGGATGAGGTTACGGGCGGGATTCGCTCGGAGCAGGTTGATGACCGCGCGGCGAGCGAAGCCGGCGATCGGGTTTGGTCGCGGATGAGCGGTGCAGGCAGGATGCTCGCAAACCACGCGCAGGACGCGGGCGCTCCAATCGAAGGTTGCGCCGATTTCCAAACGCTGATTCCCGCCTATCTCAACGGCAAGGTTTCTGAAGCGCGCGCGCTGCTTTTGGTCGATCACACTCATGAGTGCATCCCCTGCCGCAAAGCTTTGAAGGTGGCGCGGCAAGCGCGCGCGGCGGGCACGGCCGATCGCGCGGCGCAGGCGCAGCCGAGACGGCTCCGTACCGCGCCCCGTTACCACCTGCGGCCGGTCGTGCTGCGTTGGGGTATTGCCGCGATGCTGGTCGTGGGCCTGGGCTTGATTGCCCTGCCGATTGTGCAACGCTACGTGCCGGTCGGCCCGCTAGATGCCACCGTGCAGGCCGCCGATGGTCCGTTGTATGTAGTGGCTGATTCCCAGACGCGAGCGCTCAACGTGGGCGAAAAAATTGGCCGCGGCGAAGTCATCAGAACTCCGAAAGACGCGCGCGCGGTCGTGCGGTTGGAAGACGGATCGACCATCGAGCTGAAGGACCGGTCCGAGGTCTCGCTGAAGCGGACGCTCGACGGGACGACTCTGCACCTCGACGGCGGCAGCGTGATCGTGCAAGCGGCCAGACAGCAACAGCCGCGCCGTTCGGTGGTGGGCAAGCTGCTCAGGGTCTTTCATCTGGCGCCGCAGGGCTGGGACAATTTCTATGTCGAGACGAACGATGCAGTCGTCTCGGTGACCGGCACCACCTTCGCCGTGAATGCGGGAACGAAGGGTTCGCGCGTCAGCGTGATTGAAGGCGAAGTGCACCTGGATCGTAACGGCAAGGAAAAGCTTTTGGGCGCGGGCGAACAGGCGACCACCAATGCGGCGATCGCCACGGTCCCGGTAAAAGAGGAAGTTGCCTGGAGCCGCAACGCCGCGCAATACGCGCAGACCCTGGATGCGTTGGCGGCGCTCAAGAAAGAGTTGAATGCGGTGCCCAAGCCGGGCGTGCGCAACTCGACGCGCCTGCTCGACATGATGCCCCAGACCACGGTGATGTATGCGGCGGTTCCCAACCTCGCAGCTTCGATCGTCGAATCCAATCGCCTCATTGAAGAACGAATTCAACAGAACCCGGCGTTGCGCGACTGGTTCGCCACCCGCCGGGAAGCGCGCGGACCGGGCATGAATCAGGCCATCGCGACACTGAAAGATTTCGGCGATCAACTCGGCGATGAGATTGCCGTGGGCGCGGGCATGAGCGATCAAGGCCAGCCGACTGAGCCAATCGTCCTGGCCCAGCTGAAGAACCCCGGCGGCTTCCGCGCATTTTTCGACGCCGAAGTTCAGAAGTTGACGACCAGCGGCAAAGGACCGCAGGTGACTTGGATCGATGATCCAAAGAGCGCGGCTCCGAATTCAACTGCCGGCGATCATCCGTTGTATGTCTGGATCGACGGTGACGTGCTCGTTGGTTCGCCCAAGTTGGAGCAATTGCAGGTGGTGGCCAATGGCGGGGGCGCCTTTTCCGGCACGCCCTTCTATGCGCGAATTGCGCAGGTTTATCAGGAAGGCGCCGGCATTGTGGTGGCCGCCGATCTGGAAAAGATCATCGCGCACACGCGCGGCGTGCGGCGGATTGCCGTGGGTGACAATCACGAGCAGGCCTTGAATCAGCTGGGCATCTTTAACGTCACCTCGTTCGTGCTGGATTCCAAGGATACCGACGGCAAGACGCACACACGCGCGGTGCTTTCCTACAACCAGGCCGATCACGGCATCACCTCCTGGCTGGCCCGGCCGGCGCCGATGGGTTCGCTCGAATACATCTCGCCGGATGCCAACGTCGTCGCCGGGTTTGCGGTGAAGAATCCGACGGCCGTGGTCGATGATCTGCTGACGGTGATGAGCAATGTGTGTCCGGATCTTCAAAAGCACCTGGACGATTTGCAGAAGAACCACGGCTTGAATTTGCGTAGCGATTTTGCGGCGCCGCTGGGCGGGGAATACGCGTTCGCGATCGATGGTCCGATTCTGCCGACGCCGTCATGGAAGCTGGTGTTTCAGGTGAACGATCCGGCGCACTTGCAGCAGACCTTTGAGCAGGTGGTCGCCGAAGTCAACAAGCAGTTGGCGACGGAAGGCAAGCAGGGCCTGGAATGGAGTAAGGCAGACTCAGGCGGCCGCACCTTCTACACGCTGCGGGCCAAAGATCTCGGAACCGTGGAAGTGAATTACGTGTTTGCGAATGGTTACATGATTGCTTGCCCGACCCGGGCGCTGGTTGACAAGGCGCTGAGCTACCACGATTCGGGCGCCACGCTGCTCCATTCGCCGCAATTCACCGCCGGCTTGCCGGCCGACGGCAACGTGAACTTCTCGGCGTTTGTCTATCAAAACATCGCTTCGTTGGCGAAGCCGCTGGCCAACCAGGTGGGCAACATGCCGGCCGGTAAACAGAACGCCATCACCATGGCGGCCACCATGGAACCAACGCTCGCCTACGCTTACGCTTATGGCGATCACATCGAAGTGGCCGCGAATACTGAGGGTGGTCCATTCGGTCTAAGTCCGGCGACATTACTAGGAATGCCCAACGCTTTCGAGTTACACAGCATTCTCGAGCAGGCCATCAAGGGCTCAGGCTCAACGAAATGAAAACTTTCCTGAGGGCGGCAATAGCGGTGCTCGCGATTGCCGCCCCGACCTTCGCCCAGGCCGGCAATGATTTGGTCGGCACCTGGAAGATGGACGCGTCGCGGAGCAAGATCGCCGGCTCCAGCGGCGCGTCTGCGCTTTTCATCATCAAGTATGAACGCGTGGGTGATTTGCTTCGCGAGACGCTCAGTGCAAGCAACACGGAAGGATCGGGCAAGAATACGATTGATTACCCAATCGATGGCCGCGAGCTGGCCAACGGAACCGGCGACGATCGCGTCATGGCAAAGCTGGTGAACCGGGAAGGTGCGCTCATTCTCCAGTGGCGGGATGACGGGGGCACCTTCACCCGCACGCTTACGATTTCGGCTGACCGGCGGACCCTGACCATTGTCGCGCATGATTCAAACCCCGACACCAAAGGTGACGACGTGCTGGTGCTTCAGCGTCAACCGTAATCGAGGCAGACCGCTCAAAGTTTAAAATTGGGATAACTCAGCTTCTTTCGAACCAGGTCAATTGAGGTCCACCAGATGAAGATCCGCTCCACTGAACCAATGACCTTCAGCGAATCAAACGCCGACCGGAAACTTTTGACCAGCAGCATCACGCTCATCGCCCTCGGTTTCTCGATCTTATTTCTGAACTCGTGGGACAATGTTTTCGTAAAAGCATCGGTCGCATTATTCTGGGGAACGTTTTTCCTGATCCTGAACGGGCCCAGCGCGCTTCGGACGTTCAGAAAATTCGCAAAAAATGGCAACCGTCGTGCCAGCTACGAACTCTCAAGTCAGCGATAGCGCAGGCGTCATCTCTCTCGACAATTTATCGGTAACCTTCGGCGGCCGGCCCATCCTGAAAAATCTGCAAGGCGAGCTGCGCGGCCGCTCGATTGGACTGCTCGGTCCCAACGGGGCCGGCAAGACGACCCTGATTCACACGCTGCTAGGTTTTCATCAACCCTCGTCAGGCACGGCGCGCCTGTTTGGCAGCGACATCCGCGCCGAGGCGAATCAAATCAAGAGATTGATTGGCTACATGCCGGAGCGCGACGCTTTCATTTCCAAGATGTCGTGCATTCACTTTGTACGCTTCATGGCAGAGCTGTCCGGATTGCCGGCGGCGACGGCCCTGGAGCGCGCGCACGAAGCGCTCTTCTTTGTCGGCCTCGGTGAAGCGCGTTACCGGAATGTCGATACCTTTTCGCTGGGCATGAAGCAGTTGGCGAAGTTGGCCCAGGCGATTGTGCATGGGCCGCGCCTGATCTTTCTCGATGAGCCGACCAACGGTCTCGACCCGCCGGCGCGGCAACGCATGATCAGGATGATTCGCGAGATTCGCGAGAGCGGCCAGGCGAACATCGTTTTGTCGTCGCACCTCCTGCGTGACGTGGAAGAGTGCTGTGAAGAAATTGTCATTCTGAAAGACGGGCGGCTGGTTACCTATTGCAACCTCGAAGAAGAGCGCAAAGCAAACCGGAAGTTCCTGATGCTGGAGACGCGCGGTGAATTGCAGAAGTTTGTCGAGGGCGTGGGCGCGATGGGCTGCGAATGCGCGCTGACCAGCGATCACCGCTTGAAGATCATCCTTCAGGATGGCACCGAAATCCGCGATCTCTACCGGCTGGCAGACAGGTCGCAAGTGCAGATCCGGCGGCTGACCTACAAGCGCGATTCGCTGGAGGACATTTTCCTGAAGGCGATGGAAAACGGAAGTAACTGAATCAATCAGTAAATTAACATGGCCGTACTTGAACGAGCATACAAACGGTACGAAGGCGCGCTGTCGCCGGAATGGAGCCGGTTTCTGATCATTCCGCGCCATGCCTTTCGCGATGTCTTTCGATCCAAGATCTTTACCGGCCTGTACGTCATGTCGTTCGTCGCGCCGCTGGTCTTCGCCGTCCTTATTTATCTGCGGCACAACGCCGAAGCGCTGGCCATCATGAAGCTCAACATCGTGAACCTGCTGCCGATCGACGAGCGCTTCTTTCAGACTTTCGTCGAGATCCAGGGTTGGATTGGTTTTTTCCTGGCGCTGCTGGTGGGGCCGCAGCAGGTCGCCCGCGATCTGACCAACAACGGATTGCCCTTGTATCTTTGCCGCCCATTCAGCCGCAGTGAATACGTGGTGGGGAAGATGTCGATCGTGATTATTCTGCTGTCGGGTATCACCTGGGTGCCGGGCATAATCTTGTTTCTGCTGCAAAGCTATCTCGAAGGCTGGTCCTGGTTCGCAGCGAATATTCCGATGGCCAGCGCCATCTTTCTCGGCAGCGTGGTGTGGATCGTTTTGCTCGCGCTTTTGACCCAGACGATCTCGGCCTGGGTGAAGTGGCGGCTGGCCGCGAGCGCGGCTTTAATTGGCATGGTATTTATTCCTTCGGTCTTCGCCGCGATTCTGAACGATATGCTGGAGACGCACTGGGGCAACATCCTGAGCCTGGGTGCGCTGATTCATAACGTCTGGTCCGGACTGTTCGGCACCTTTGTGCGAGAAGCTCCGGCTATCCGGCAGATACGCAACGGCGTGGTGGTGCGCGAAGCGTTGATGACTGAGCCGCCGTTGTGGGCTTCGTGGTTCGTCCTGTTTCTAATTTGCGCGCTGTGTCTGTGGCTGCTCTCGCGCAAGGTTAAGGCTTACGAAGTGGTGAAGTGATGACGACGCCGGATCCAGGCCGGGCGCGATTTGGCCGCCAGCTCGATCATCTGCGGTGAATATCATTTTCGGAGTTCTGGAGTTGCTGCTGGAGTTGTTGGTTTGTTTATGAGTGAGACCTCGGCAAACACGATCGTTTTCGATAACGTCTCAAAGTTCTACGGCGAGATACTCGGCGTGAACCGAGTCACGCTGGAGATTCGCGCCGGCATCACCAGTCTGGTTGGGCCAAACGGCGCCGGCAAGACCACTTTGATGAACCTGCTGGCGGGCTTGTTGCGACCCACCCGAGGCACGATCAATGTTCTGGGTATCCCGACCGACCAGCCGCAACTCCTGTTTCGCCAGCTTGGTTATTGTTCGCAGTTTGATTCGTTTCCGCGCGGATTGACTGGCCGCGAGTTCATCAGCTGCTTTCTGAAGATTTCCGGATTCACCCAAAAGCAGGCGGGGGAGCTGGCCGAGCAGGCGCTGGCGCGGGTCGATCTACTCGCCGCTGCCGATCGCAAAATCGGCGCCTACAGCAAGGGCATGCGCCAAAGAGTGCGGCTGGCGCAAGCGATCGCGCACGATCCGTCGGTGTTGATTTTGGACGAACCGTTGAATGGACTCGACCCCATGGTGCGCGCGGAAACGATTGCCCTCTTTAAGCAGCTCGCCGCCGATGGATTGCACTTGATCATCTCGAGCCACATCCTGCATGAAGTCGACATGATGTCCGATCGCGTGGTGCTGCTGAATAACGGTTATGTCGTGGCCGAGGGTGGCATCCAGGGCGTGCGCGAAGAGATGGATGTCGAACACCCGGTACAGGTGCTGATTCGTTGCGATCGGCCGTCGGTGTTGGCTTCGCAGATATTTCAAAACACCGACGTGGTCGAAGCGCGGGTGCATGACGATCGCAAGGGGCTTTTCGTCAAGCTTCGCAATCCCGACCAGTTTTATCTGTCATTGAACAAAGTGGTGTCAGAGGGGGCCGTCGAAGTGGAGTCGATCGCGCCGGTTGACGATGATTTGAGCGCGGTTTACGAGTACCTGATTGGCACCCAGTAAAGGTTTAGCCAAAAAAAGCAGGCGGGTAGTAGCCCGCCTCTAAACAGACATTAAGGTATTAATGAGTTCAACTGCCGAAGCAATTCAGCCGCGCGTCAACATCGCGCCCGCCTCCAACCTGGCGCTTTGGGCGCGTCAGGTGCGCGCCATCGTGGCGTTTGATCTGAGGAGAAATTTTTTCGGGAAGCGGTCACTGCTGGTTTACCTGCTGGCGCTGATGCCGATCGCCTTGCTCCTGCTGGTGGCGCTGGTTAATCCCGGCAGGCAGGACAACTCCGCCCAACTGCCGATCATTTACTCGATTTTTTATAACTCGCTTATTCTGCGGACGATTGTCTTCTTTGGCTGCGCCTGGATTTTCATGAATCTGTTTCGCGGCGAAATTGTCGATCGCAGCCTGCACTATTATTTTCTTTCGGCAGTGCGCCGCGAAGTCGTCGTTGCCGGGAAGTATCTTTCCGGCCTGCTCACCTCAATCATTCTCTTCACGATCGTCACCGTGGTTTGCATGCTGCTGACCTTCTTCCCGCATTACTACTCATCCAGCCTGCGGTTTTTCTTCGAAGGTCCGGGCCTGGGCCAGCTGTTCTGGTATACGACGATTACCATCCTGGCGTGTGTCGGCTACGGCGCCTTCTTCATCGTGGTGGGACTGTTCGTGCGCAACCCAATCATCCCGGCGCTATTGCTTTATGGCTGGGAATGGATCAACTTTCTGCTGCCGCCGTTACTGAAAAAGATCAGCGTGATTCACTATCTGAATTCGCTGGTTCCCGTGCCGGTTTCCGAAGGGCCGTTTGCGGTAGTCGCCGAGCCGACGCCGGCCTGGCTTTCGATCCCGGGACTATTAATTGTGACCGCCCTGGTCCTGTTCGTCGCCGGCACCAGAATCAGACGCATGGAAATCCGCTACGGCAGTGAGTAAAGTCAGTCTCACCTCTCTTTCGTAACGCAAACTGTCAGTTTGCGCATGAACCCGACGCAAGCTGACAGGTTGCGTTACTTCACGGCCCGAACCGCCGGCGATATTCATTCGACGACAGGAACGCTTTGACCATCTCTGCGGAGGTGAAGTTGCCGTTGAATTGGTTCAGCTTGTTTAGCCAAAAATTGTAGCCGCTGAAATCGAGCGTGGCTTCCGGCGCATCGTTCGGATTTCTTCGCAGATATCCGAAGTATTGCATCAGCACAAAGGCGCGGTTGAATTCCTGCTGGGCCAGGATCGAATTCTCGGCCACGCGTCTCAGGGCGCGGGCGCGAGCAGCAGTGTCTGACGTGTTGGTCGCCGTGCCGAATTCGCCAACTGCGGCCGCGCGGTCGGCGCTGGTGGGCGTGACGCCTGCATTGCTGAACAGGGTGTCAACAAAGACGCCGGGTGACATCGAAGCCGGAAAGGCCGTGGTGAACTGCGCGCGCTGCACGAAGGCTGCTGCATAAGCCTGCTTGTTGGCGTCCATCACGTTTTGCCAGCCAGCCAGCCCGACGATAACTCCCTGACCGATCTGCTGGGCGTCGGGCAGAAAATCGCTCAAGCGGACCGGCACCGGCGCGTTCGGCAGGTTGCCGAAGGCCGACTTGTAAAATCGATAGACCAGATAACCGCTGTCCTGAAATTCAATCGACAGGAAGAAGGCGCCCGAGGTATTGACCCGCGCAGCTTCCAGGCAAGCAGCGTCGGTCCCGCATTGTGTTATTTGACTGGTCCAGAAGGCGAGACCGCTGGTGTCAGGTTCGCGATTAAGAAAGTCGCGATAGTTCTGCACGACGAATGTGTTCGTATCATCGATTGCATTCGTGGTGATCGAACTTGTGTCGCCAAAGACCGTGAATTTGAATGCCGGGCTGACCGCGACTCCGCCGGCCGCCGCCGCATCCCGCACGTACCAGCGGCCAAAGAATGACTGGCCAACCAAAGCGGCATTGCCCGGTATCAACAGACTCGCAGAACCAAAGCCCTGGCCCGTGCCGCTGCCCGACAACGTCAGGCTGATCCTGGCAAATGATCCGGTCGCCGGGATTACCGAACCAGCGCCCGGATCATTGCTGTCGATTACCAGGACGGCCTGCGCGCCGCCGAGCGCGTTCGAAACGCCGACGCTAAAACTGGTGTTGCCGACAAGCGGTGGTTCCACTGCAACTGGCTGCGGGATGTTGCTGCCCGAGCCCGGCGTGCCGCTGCCGGTAATGATAGGAACGCGATTGGACTCGCTGTAAAGCGTCGGCCGATCAAATGGCGCAGTGCCGGCAATCACGCGCGGATCGCTCAAGGCATTTCTGAGAAAGGCGACGAGGTCGGATTGCTGCTGCGCATTCAAACCCAACGGCCGGATCAAATTATGGTTGATATTCGGCGCATCGAAATCGCCGCCGCGATTGTAGAAGGCGACGACTTCTTCGAGCGTCTGAAAGTGCCCGTCATGAAAATATGGACCACGCAGACCGACATTGCGCAGGCTGGGCGTGCGGAACTCGCCGATGTTGTTGGCATTGCCGGTCACCTGGAAGCGTCCGGTGTCTTCTGTCTGCGGGCGCACGCCGATGTTATGAAACTGGTTGTCGCTAAACAGGGTGCCGGCGTGACAGGCATTGCAGCGGCCATTAAAAATTCCCTGGCCGCGCTGTTCAGCCGCACCGAGTGGCGTAATGTTTTGCGTGGCCAAATCAAAGGGCGTGCGATCTGAATAGAGCGTTCGTTCGAAAGTGGCGATGGCTTCGGCTATGCGGACGGGCGTCACATCAGACGATCCGAAGGCTTCCTGAAACAGCGCCGGATAGCTGCGGCCGTTAATCCAATTGCGCAAGCCCGCCGGAACTGAAGGCGAGAGCGCGAGCGGGCTTGAGTTCGCCACGCGCGCTGCGACATCGACCCAGGTGCGATTGGCGTTCGCCATTTCCGTTGAGCTGACCGGCGGACCCAGCACCTGGCTCTCGAGCGCGGCCCCGTTTGGCAACACCACTGCGCCGCCAATCGGATCGGTAAAGGTACCCGTGGCGCGCCCGTCCCAGAACAGCGCGTTGGGCGAGAAGCCGGCGTCGATATACGAACGCGACTTGCGCCCCGTCACCTGTTCGTGAAAACCGTAAAGCGCTGAAAATGAGTAGGTGCCATCGGAGTTGTTGCTGATTACACCCGGCGACGCGAAGACATCGTCGGCCGTGCCAAACACGCCATCGGCGCCGGCGTTTCGGGCGCGCGTGCTGCCGACGGCTGAGCGGGAATCTGAGCCGCCGTTCGCAGCGAAATGGCAGGTGCCGCAGGCCACCGTTCCCGTGGCGGATAACTGTTCGTCCCAGAAAAGCGTCTTACCGAGGTATGCCTTGGTTGCGGTTACCAGATTGCCCGCCGGTTGGGGCGGTGGATTTAAAGGGCCGGCTCCATTGATGTTGCCGTTGGCGCGCGTGCCCTGGTCGGGAACGCTCAGCGGGCTCAGGATGCTGCCGTTTTCGGCGCGCACCCAATAGAAAAAGGTTTGGCCGGCAGCAGCGGTGTTATCGAAGAAAGTTCCTTCAGCAGTAGTGCCGATCGCCGTTGCCGCGCCGGAATCGTTGGTCGCATTACGAAAGATGCGATAAAGCGTCGCGCCCGGGACGGTGTCCCAGCTAATCCCGACCTTTGTGACATACGAGTTATCTGAGGCACTGACCTCAGCCGGCGCAGTCAGACCGATTGTTTGGCCCGCCGACTCTGAGCCGGTCAGCACCCGATGAGCGAAAACAAGCGTGGAAATAGCCAACAGCAGCCCAATGATTGAAACCTTGATGGTCGTTCGCATAGTTCATCCTTCCATGTCCGAGGAAGCTTCGGGGAACCATTTGTTACAAGTATTGAGGCCTGATGTTGAACCGGCTGAGCTCGTGGGCCGTATTCAGATTATTAGTTGCTCGATTCAGAAATTCATATGACCGGGCAGCTGAGGACCGCCGTTTAGTCATGGCGGAAAATATTTGTTGACCAGGATCGATATTGGTATGCTCAGGCGGCGTCGCTGCCTTCAGAACGGAGGTCCACACATGAGGTTCACCACCCGATCGCGGAGCGTGTCCCGATTTCTTTCGACCCTTTTGCTGCTGGCTTTATTGGTCACGCCGCTGGCGGCCCAGCAACGAGGCGCGCCCCCGCCCGCCCAGACGACCACCACGGTCGACGCTCCGGCGTTTGACGATCTGCTCTCGACTGATGCCTACAAGCTTTACGGCGAAGTCCGCAACGTCGGCACGCTCTTGAGTAACGGTGGCGCGGGAGAAATTGTCGATCCGATCGTAAAGCTTGCTGATCCCGGTCCGCAGTTCAAATCAATTATCAGTTTTCTGAAAAAGAATTCTGAAGTGTTGGCGCAGGCGCGCTTGATGTTTGCGGCCTGGCCGGCGCGTACAGATGTGCCCGCGACTTTCGTAGCCATTGAATTTCCGACGAAGGAAGACGCGGCAAAGTTTGCCCCCAAGCTCGAGACCTTCTTGCCGACCGTTTTACCGCCGGTCCCGGTGCTGCCAGATGCCGAGTCTCAACCAAAGGCCACTGATGGAAAACAACCAACTCTAAATAGCGAGAAGCCCGGCGCGCGGCCGACGCCGCCGGCTGAAGCGCCGGGAGAAACGCCAAAACCGGTGCGCATTGCGCGCACCGAGACCAGCAGGGTAGTTGAACAATCTGTGCCTCTCCAGTCCGAAGAGCGCCTGCCTTTCGTAATCACGCACGCGGGTAACCTGGTCTGTATCAGCGATAAGAATTTCAAGTTTTCCAAGCTGCACCCGAAAGACAGCCGCCCCTTGTTTCAGGATCAGAATTTCCGTCAGGCCCGCGACCAATTTTCTTCTGAGCCGATCTTCTTTTTCTTCAACGTAGCCCTGGAAGACAAAACCAAGCCGTCGCCGTCGCCAACTCCTTTGATTACGGCGGAAGCGGCGGCCCGCCGTAAAGGAGCGGATACGGATGACTCGCCGGATGAGAAACCGCAAGAGGCGGCGCGCGACCGCGCCGGAGCGGGCGAGCCGAGTCCCGATCCTAATCGTAGCAACGAGCAGCAGACGGCGGTGCTCGTGGCTGCCCCGGCAGTTTCAGCATCGCCAACTCCCACGCCGGCTAAAGACGAGCAGGCCCGGCGCATCGCCTCAAATCAAATCGGCCAGCTAATGGATTCGATTGGTTATGGCGAGCCGCAATGGCCGGACGCGGTCGGCTTGGCGGTGGAACTTTCGGGCAACGAATACATCGTGCGCGCGATAATGATCGATAAGCCAAACGCGAAGAAGACTCCCATTCCGTTCGTGCCGCAACTTATCGGTGGACCGGCATTCAACTCCGACGCAGCTTCGGTGCTCCCCGAGGACACTGATGTGCTGATCAGCGCCTCAGTCGATCTCGCGCAGACCTATGAAGGCATGAAAAGGGAGACTGAGAAGCGACACAAGGCCGACACCTCGCCACGATCCACTACCTACGAGAACGGCGTGATGGTGGCTGCAGGCCGCCCCGGGAATGAGTCGCCGGATGCCTTTGCCGCATTTGAAAAGGACGCCGGATTGAAGATCAAGGAAGATCTCTTACCGGTCTTCGGTCACGAAATCGCGATCGCCGGATCGCTCAAGACGATCAATGCGATGGGCGTGGGCCTGTCGGGAATACCTGTACCAAAGTCATCTGAGGCCGCAGCCGACAAAGATGCGGAAGCCCAGAAGAAACAGCCGACGCTGCCGGCGCTTTTGATTGAAGTGCGGGATCGCGACGCCGCCCGGGCCATGATGCCGAAAGTGCTGAACGGTCTGGGGCTCGGTGAAGCAAACTTAATCGCCCAAACTGAAAAGCATGGTGACACCGAGATAGTTAACTATGCAGGCGTAGTCGCCTACGGCTTCGTCGGCGACTTTCTCGTATTGTCCGACGCCCTTGGCGTGCAGAAAATCGTCGATGCCTATACCAATCATCAGACCCTTTCGTCGAATACCGTGTTCCGCAATTCTCGCCGGTGGCAGTCCACGCGGACGACCGGCCAGATATACATTTCGCCGTCAATGATGCAGGGATTTCAGGACGACGTGCGGAAAAAAGCAGCGACCATGGATGCGGACCTGAGGGATTTTCTGCTTAGCTTGAATCCTAATGCGGAAGCCATCACTTACGCTTTGGCGGACGACGGGATGGGAACGCGGCATGAGTTGCGTTTGCCGAAAAACTACATCCTGATGAGCATCGCATCGATTTCTTCAGCCACGAAAAATCCGCCGCCGGAAATGAATGAGGGAGTGGCGATGGGGATGCTGGGCACCCTGGCGAACATTGAGACCCAATACAAGACGGGGCCGGGCAAGGGAAATTACGCGAACATGACGCAGTTGCTCGAATCGAAGATGTTTCCGCAGGAGGTCGTGGACAAGTATGGCTACAACTTTGACGTGACCGTGAGCGGAGAGCAATTCGAAGCGGTGGCCACGCCGAAGGAATATGGCAAGACGGGTAAGCGGTCCTTCTTTGTCGATAAGAGTGGTGTCGTTCGCGGTGACGATCACGGCGGCGCGCCCGCCACGGTTGCTGATAAGCCGGTGCAACAGTGAGTCAGCGTCACCTGCGTGAGCAGGTGGGATCAATTGATTGGTTGAGAGATAGCCTTGGCCGCTCACGCGGACGGTGCTGACCGCTGGCCGGCGGCATCCTTGCGCTATGAGTTCGACCCTAGTCGCAGAATCGCTTCCGTCACCTCGCGCGCTTCACCGCGTGCTCCTTTAAACGTCGTCGCCCGGGCGACGGCCTTGCTCAGATAGCTCAGCGCCATCTCAGGTTGTGACCGCGCCGACACGGTGTTGGCGAGCAGTTCGAGCACTGCCTGTCCCGGCGTCAATGCCTTCGGCCGGTAACGCGCGCCTGCTTTGTAGCTCGTCGAGAATATCAGCGCGAGTGGCAACCGTTTCGCTCCGATAGTCGATCCGTATTCCGTGGCCTTCACTCGGTCAGGTTCGTTCGATCGGCCGGAGCGAATGCGCAAATCTCGCGGATACGGAAGCACCTTTCCCTGATCGTCAATCACCGCGTATTCGTCCGAATAATAGGTCGCGCCGGCGCGCAACAATTCAGCCACGAGCGTGGATTTGCCGCTGAAACTTGGGCCGGGAATCAGGATGGCATTTCCGTTCCAGGCGACTACGCCGGCATGCACAAAGATGTGACGAGGCGCATATTCGGCGACGGTTAACTGCAGGTGAGATTCGAACTGATCAAGCAGATCTGCGAACCGGCGGGTGCGCACGAACCGCGTCAGATTCCAATAGCCCAAATTGAAGCGACGCAGCCGGCCGTTCGCGCCGTCGGCAAAACCGGTTAGCGAATACAGATGATTTACCGTGCGGACCGGCGAAGGTTTGGCGCTCGGCGGCAGACGCTCCAGGAGCTGACTGAGCAGTGCTTTATCGTTAACGCGCAGCCCAAGGCGCACGCCGTATGAAGTGAAGGACATTCCATCCGCCCAACCCAGGCGGTCGATTTTGGCCATTCAAGTGGAAGGTGTGCGGAAACGAGGGATCATTTGGTCTCAGAGGCCCGGCCGTTAGGCGGGCAAGTATCAATATGGGTTACTCGTTAAGATCTGCGGTCACTTTAGTTGCTCTCCCTCACGGTCGGGCTACTGATACAGATTACAAATTCTCTATCTCAACCGGTTCTACCTGATCAGCTAATTCAAATCCAAAAACTCGCGAATAAAAATATAGTTCACCGTCCAGCGATCTCTTGATGTTTTCAGCTTGCCGGAAGCCATGCTGCTCTCCCGCGAAAGCGACGTAGGCGACGGGCAGCCCCTTCTGGCGTAACGCCTCAACCATCATTTCAGCCTGGTTCGGCGGCACTACCTTATCTTCCAACCCCTGGAAGAAAATGATGGGGCACGACAAGCGCTCAGTGAAATGGATCGGAGAACGCTCGTGATAGAGGTCGCGCCGTTCCGGATAGGGACCAACGAGTCCATCGGAATAACGCGATTCGAATTTATGCGTGTCCAGTTCGAGTGCTTCGAGATCGCTGACACCGAAGTAACTGGCGCCCGCCTTGAAGTAATCGCGAAAGGTCAACGCGCACAGTGTCGTATACCCGCCGGCGCTGCCTCCGTCAATCACGGACCGATTAGCGTCCACGACGCCGCGCGACGCGAGAAATTTCGCGCCATTTACGCAATCGTCAACATCGACGATTCCCCAGGTGCCGCGCAGGCGTTCGCGATAGACGCGGCCATAGCCGGTGCTGCCGCCATAATTGACGTCGAGTACGGCGATGCCGCGGCTGGTCCAATATTGAATCGTCGGCAACAACACGGCCACGGTGGCCGAGGTCGGGCCGCCGTGACTCTTCACCAGTAGCAGTGGCTGTTCAGCTTCAGGGCCCGAGAAATCGCGGTTCTTCGGCGGGTAGAAAAATCCATGGGCGGTTAAGCCATTCTCAGTGGGAAACTCAATCGGCTGCGGCTCTGAAACGTAGTCATCGTCAATCTGCAAAGTCGATGATCGTTCCAAAACCTTCATCTCGTGGCTGTCGAGATCCAATTCGATAATCGAAAACGGCTCGCGCGGCGAACCCGCCCGGAAGACGACTCGCCCCGGCGCTGCCTGCACGTACGAAACCTCGCTGAAACCTGTGTCGATGCGCTTAAACTCCTGGGTACGCGTGTCGATGGCGCCGAGCCGCCACAAACCTTTCTCGGCAAAGGCGCTGACAATTCTGTCCGCGGACTCAAACGCATAGGTCGAAAGTCCAAAGACCCACTGCGGGACGCCAAACTCCGCCTCCATCTCGCACAAACATTCGATTCCGCCGGCGAGCGCCCGGTAGATGTTCCACCAGCCAGTCCGGTCGGAAACGAAGTGGAGGACACCGTCCGGCGACCACTGGGGCTGAAAGATCGATTCGCGCACGCCGCCGGCAATCAGTTGGGAATTGCTGAGCGCGCCATCAGCAGCGATATCGCCCACCCAAAGTTCGCATCCGTCCCAGGGCATGTTCGGATGGTTCCAGGTCAGCCAGGCTAGACGGGATCCGTCCGGACTGATGCGGGGCGATGAATAGAAATCGTTTCCCGAGACAAGGACCGTCTCAGCGTCGCCGGTTAACGAAATTGCGGCGATCGTGTTCTCAGCTTCACGATTGTCATGGCGGTGGTCCTCACGCACCGCAATCAGGCGATTACGCATGACGTCGACCACACTGTCGGCGTATCGCAGTTGGTCATTATCCTGGCGCGTGATGCGCTCCGGCGCGGAGTCGCCCCGCTGACAATAAACTTGCTGATCGTTGAAATTCGAAAAGTAGACGGCCCCGTCATGGACCACGTAATCGCCGCCGCCGTACTCGTGCACGCGGGTGCGCGCGTTATAGTCTGGCGGGTTGATGTCCGTTTTCTTGCCTGATGCTGATTGGCGGACAATTACCTGACGCCCGCGCTCTGACGGGCGCATCTCGATCCAATAGATATCACTGCCGGATATCCTGGGCTGGCTCAGACCGACGGTCCCTTTCACAATCAAATCTGAGGTTATCGGCGATTTCCAGGAGCCGAAAGGTTTAATGGTCACTGACTAATTGGCCTTTGCTGGTTTTTGGAAAACTGAGAAGGGCGATTATGGCTGGAACGGCAGAAACTTCAAGCGGACAAACAAAAAGTAAAGGCGCCAGCCTCCCCCAAAGCTGGCGCCTCACCCTTCAGTCTCAGTTCTCACAAGGAGAATCAATGAATGAACAGATACTAAAGGTAGCAGCGAAGTCGCGGGTTGCAGAATTCTTGCAATGATCTTGTGAAGTCCAACTCGGATCACGCGTCCGCCTGTTGACTGAAACCACAGAAGCGGACTAACAATACGCGCAAGGTTGAGCACAGCAGGTGAGAATTCAATGATTAATTGGCGCCCAGGTGATTATCTATGGTAAGCCGGTGGCGGGTTTTTAAAGACGTGCCTGGCCTTTATCACATCGATCTAAAATAGACTCTGAGCGGAGCGAAGAATGGCAAAACCGGAAACTGCATCGGCTACCCCCGAACTAACCCCGCGAGCAATCATCATCGGCCTCGTGGTCGCACTGATCATCGGCAGCGCGTATCCGTATTGCGTTCTCAAGCTTGGCTTTGGACCGAATCTCTCAGTGGTTTCAGCATTTCTCGGCTTCATCGTGCTGGTGCTTATCCTGCGGGCGACCGGCACGAACTCGCGCGAAAACAATATCGTGCAGACGATGGGGACGAGCGCCGGCCAGACGGCATTCATGGCGGTGCTGCTCGCCGCCTTCGATATGCTCAACACGCGCGGGGTGTTCAACCCGCCGATTCATCTGGGGACGTGGCAAATCTTTGCGTGGCTTTGCAGCGCCAGTCTGCTTGGCATTCTGCTGGCCGTTCCGATGCGCCGGCATTACATCGATGAAGAGAACCTGACCTATGCCGACGGTTTGGCCGCCGGCGAAACCATTCGCGTGTTGCATGAGGGCCGCGACAGCGGCGTGTCCGCGGGACCGGTCAAAGCCCTGGCGGTCGGGACCTTCGCGTCGATGCTGGTGATGACCGCGACGACGCTCAAATGGATTCGTGAGAACTGGTATTTCCCGGGCCAGGACGCCATGCGGGTCGGCTTCAATATCAGCCTGCTCGGGTTTGGATCGGGTTTGCTTGTCGGCTTTCGCATCTGTTTGGCGATGGGACTCGGCACGCTCATTAGTTGGGTGATTCTGCCGCCGTATCTGATCAGGCATGGGATGATAACGGCGCTTGATTTCGCGTCGACGCTTCGTTGGGTGATGTGGCCGGCGACCGGATTAATGGTCGCTGGTGGGCTGGTTTCCCTGGCGCTGAAATGGCACCTGATCGTCAAGACTTTTCGCGGTCTCAAGGGAAGCAAGATGCAGCAGACGGATTTCCCGATGCGGTACGTGGTCATCGGATCGATTGTGATGACCGTCATCCTGTGCGTGCTTCAATACTTCAGCATGGGCGTGCCGATTTATCTCTCGTTCATTGCGATTGTCCTGTCGCTGCCGCTGATGCTGGTGGGCCTGCGCGTGTTGGGCGAAACCAACTGGGGACCCATCAGCGCCATGTCGAACATGATGCAGGCCATCTTTGCCTTCATTTCGCCGGGAAACGTGCCGGTGAACATGTCTTCGAGCGGCCTGACCGGCACCATCGCAGTGACCTCTGAGGCCCTGATGCAGGACTTCAAGGCGGGGCAGTTGTTGAAGTCCAACCCGCGCAGCCTGACCATCGCGCAGTTGATCGCGGCGCCGGTCGGATCGATCGCGACTGCGGTCATCTATCCGATCCTGCGCAATAAATACGGAATTGGCGATCAGGGATTGTCGGCGCCGATTAGCGTGAAGTGGGCCGGCTTCGCCGAGTTGCTGACCAAAGGCCTGAAGGCGCTGCCGCCCGGATGCTTGATTGGATTGACGATTGGCGTAGTCGTAGGAATCATTCTCACGTTGCTCGCCGAACGATGGGAAAAATTTGTGCCGTCGCCTTCAGCCATGGGAATCGGCATGCTGATTACGCCCGCGGTGATCATAACCTTCGTGATGGGTGGCTTCGCGCAATTATTTTGGTCGCGAGTGTCGCCGCAGACCGAGAAGGATTACCGGATTCCGCTGGCGTCCGGTCTAATTGCAGGCGAGGCGCTCCTGGCAGTGGTGTTCGCGATCCTGGCCGCGGCCGGTGTGAACTTTTAGTGTCAGAAGCCCGACCGTAAGGGAAGGCAACTCACGATATTTTTCGCCTCTATGATGCGAGCTGCCCTCCCTTACGGTAGGACTGCTGACACGACCGGATTTTGAGGCGACCTGTAGAAGCGTTAATCTCACCTCATGACTTTTGATTGGCGTAGTAACCTCGTTGACGAGCCGGTTCAGATCCGCGCCCTGCTCTCACAAACGAAAACAATCGCGGTGCTCGGCATCAAGACTGAAGCTCAAGGCGGACAACCGGCGTTCTACGTTCCCAAGTACATGCAGCACGCGGGCTTCCAGATCATTCCCGTGCCGGTTTATTACCCTGAGGCGACCGAGATCCTGGGCGAAACAGTTTATCGAACGCTGGCCGATATTCCCGGCGATGTCGATATGGTTAACGTGTTTCGCCGACCTCATGATATTCCGCCGCATCTCGACGACATTCTCACGAAGCAGCCCAGATCAGTTTGGATGCAGCTCGGCATCCACCACGATGAGGTGGCGCGACAGCTTGCCGAGGCGGGAATCAAAGTAGTGCAGGACCGCTGCTTGATGGTTGATCATCGCCGCATGAGTTTCTGATTAAGCAAACGAATTCAGAATTGTTTGACGATAGCGGCGCTTCGCTGAAAAAGCAGAACATTCGATCTGTTTGTTCTTAGCGAGCCGGATAAGCCCGTTCACCGTGCCTGATTCTGTGACGCGATAGTTCCCGCAACTGTATCAACCGCTTCGATCAGCGCTCGTAAGGTGGCAATGAGCTGCTGCAAGTCCTCGTGCAGCAAATGCACCTCGTTGCGGATTTGCATCTGCGTAGCCGAAATCGTCCTGACATCCTCATCGATCATCGTTGGTGAGCCTCGATCAGTAATTGGTAAAGCGAGCGCCTTATATCACCGATCCGATTTGTGAATCTACTCCCAGCTAACTGATGGACCAGGTGGTGTCTCAAAGATGTGGGGTTAAACGTGGCCGACCCTCTCGACACATTGCGACCAACCGTGATACAAGCTGCTGCCGCAGTTGCGATTACCGACGTGAAGCTGAAAACATTCATGAGAGTCGCGGTCGCAGTCACTATCGCGATCGGCTCGTCGCTAATCATTCGCTCGGCCAGGCCCTCTGGCTTCGTGAATCCTCCGGGGGCGCCATCATCGGTAACAGTTCAGACCGCGATCGCGCATGACCTCTCAGCGCCGCTCCGGGAACTCGCGCCGGTTTCAGACCTGAGCGCCGACCCGCAACAGACGCCGACGCCCCTTCCGACTCCGCCCGATATGACAAGTCCGGCCGGGGCCGCCGCTGTCGAACAGAAGTCGCAGGGCAATCGGCCGGCGGCCGCAGTGGCCGCCAGCTTCGACGGTTTGGGAGTTGGATTCAAAGGTCCGCAGGGCGCAGCAACTCTGCGCAATCCATCAGACAACAGTCTGGCCGTGGGGCCCGACCACATCTTTCAAATCGTGAATGTGCGGATGGCGGTCTACACAAAACAGGGCAAGAGATTCAAAGAGACCGGCAAGGCCGTCTACGGTCCGGTGGCCACGAACACCGTCTTCAAAGGATTTGGCGGCGCGTGTGAATCAACCAATAACGGTGACGCGGTCGTCAGGTACGATCAGTTGGCGCAACGCTGGCTGATTGTGATGCCGACGTTTCGCCGCGCGGCGGCGCGCCCGGATCAACCAAAGCCAGGTAAAGATGGCGAGCCGGCCCAGGTTAGTGTCGTGGGCCAAAAAAATCAGCCGGGCAATGCCGCTCCGCTGTTCGTACCTACACCGAGCGCCACCGTGGCGCCGTTGCCACCTCGCGGCCAACCGACACCGCCGCTGCCGCAGGGCCCCTACTCGATGTGTTACGCCGTCAGCACCAGCAGCGACCCGCTCGGCTCCTATTACCGTTATGAGTTTCTGCGCGCGCTCTTTCCCGACTATCCCCGGCCGGCGGTCTGGCCCGACGGCTATTACATTCCGACGAGCACCGGTGACGAGGTCATTCAAAAACACGCCTGTGTCGCCGAACGCGAGAAGATGCTGAAGGGCGAAGCAGCGTCAGAGCAGTGTGTGATTATCGACGGTGTGAATTTCCTGAACAATGCCGATCTCGACGGTCACAACCTGCCGCCCCGCGGCGCGCCCAACATAATGATCGCCGCCGGCGGGACCCAGTTGAAGCATGTCCTGGAGGACGATCAGATCTTCGTGTGGCAGTTTCATGTCGACTGGCAGAACCCGGCCGACACGAAGGTCACCGGTCCCGAGAAGATCAAGGTCGCGCCTTATCATTACCTTTGTGGCGGACAGTTAACCAACTGCGTGCCCCAGCCCGAGGCGCCGGCGCGGCTGGACGCGCAAGGCGACAAGATCATGGCGCGGCTCGTCTACCGGCGAATCGGCAATCGCGAATCAATCGTGGCGGTTCATTCGGTGAACACTGCGGCCGGCGGTGGCGGCGTCCGTTGGTACGAATTTCGAATGAACACCGATCGGACGCTGATGCTTTATCAACAGGGGACCTTTGCCCCGGACAATTTTTATCGCTGGATGGGTAGTCCGGCCATCGATAAGAAGGGAAACATCGGCATTGGATATTCGTTTGGCGGCTCGCCCAATTTCGCCGGTCAGCGTTTCGCGGGACGACTGGCGGGCGATCCGCGCGGGCAATTGTCTCTGAAAGAGACCGTCCTCATCGAAGGCGAAGCTTCGCAGCGCGCGATGCGCTGGGAGGACTACACGCAAACCGCCGTCGATCCCAGCGATGACTGCACCATCTGGTACGTTGGCGATTATCTGAAAAAAGGCGAGACGAACTACACGAGCCGGATCGCCGGTCTCCGCATGCCCGGCTGTAAATAAACCGCGCAAGCGAGTACGGGTATCAGAAGCCCGACCGTCAGGGAGGGCAACTGTAGCAACCAGCCTCGAAGGCAGGCAGAGCCTGAAGATTTCAAGCTGGTCAACGGTAAGGCAAGCCTTACCGCACTGGAGAGCGGCAAGCCGCAAAGCAGCGGCGGGGCAAGCCGAAGACCGGTGCAGCGGCAAGTCGCAAAGCGGCACCGCGGCAAGTCGCAAGGCGGCACCGCGGCAAGTCGCAAGGCGGCACCGCGGCAAGTCGCAAAACGGCACCGCGGCAAGCTCAAAGCATTAGCCGAGCAAGCGCAAATCACCAGCGACAGCAGCAAAATAGCAGCGCGGCATGCTGGAGCGAGATCCGCCGAGTTCCTTTATGAACATTCCTTTTCTTCTGTTTATTCTCCCGTTCATCCTCCCGGTTTGGACGCTGCAAACCAGCAACGTCAACGCCCGCCTGCGTGGCGTGAGCGCCGTCAACGATCGCATCGCCTGGGCCAGTGGATCGGGCAGCACGGTGCTCAGGACTGACGATGGCGGCGCGACTTGGAAGCGAGTCGCCGTTACCGATGACCGCCTCGACTTTCGCGACATTGATGCGATCGATGAAACCACGGCCTACGTTTTAAGCATCGGCAACGGCGCCGCGTCGCGCATTTACAAGACTGTGGATCGCGGCCTGACCTGGACCCAGCAATTTCGGAACGACGACGAACACGCATTTCTTGATGCCATGTCTTTCTGGGAT